>CYGL01000132.1_pt1 | contig 39074 bp, 48 predicted proteins | sample 485531 | NCBI WGS metagenome assembly CYGL01 (sample SAMEA3497897, study PRJEB9818) | human gut metagenome | reverse complement strand
GTCTGTTTCTTCATCATATCAATTTACTACTGGCTAGCTGTTTGTCTTATTATGCGGTTTTATGGGTAGGGGGCTTATAAGTTTAGTTAATCAAAGTCAATACAATGAAGTGCCATTTATAAGTACCACTGTTTAACATTAGCACTACTGAAGTTATACTAAAGACCAACGAACATTATTAAACAAAGGGAATACCTTCCCTTAAACCCTTGTATCTTTTGTTTACTAATGGTATAAACTAATGATTATCAACATATTTATACCATTAGTAAACAAAAGACCGTACACCAATAACCATTAGTTAAACATAGAGCATAACAGTAGTATAAACTTTATAAAACACTACTAGCGACAACCCATATAAATAATTTGGTCTTGTGAATAAGCAGGAAAATCAGGAATCAGTAACGAATATCAATAGTAAAGGGGGTTTATATAGTGGCATTCATCTGGTACGCAATGATAACTGCTACGGCGAAAAGAGGAAGACATAATAATATTAATTGGTCATTCGTCACTGGTCTAAGGAACATAAAGAAGCCCTCAAGCTTTACCGGCTGGCATTGCTTGAGGGCTTTTCTTATTGTACGCCCCTTTTTATTCCTGAGTAAATTACTAAAATCTTAATCAGTTGTTCACGCTCAGTATATTCAGTAAGTAAGACATTTATTTCTTCATTAGTTGACTTCACCCACTTTTTTGAAGGTTTTTCATCAAAGCCCATAAAAGTACAATCATCAGATGTTACATAATAAGTAGCCACAACATACGGATATAACTGAGTAATTGTTGATACATCCTCAATAAAGTAAAACTTTTTCATAGTTTGTCCCTCATTAATCTTCAATTGTAAGTTTTAAAATATTAGCTGTGTCTTTAGATGTCAATTTACTGTCATCAAAGGCGAGTAAGAAACTATTTAGAATTTTGACGTAGCTAATAGTTTCATCATGTTCTTTGATATAACCAGCAAAATCAACTAATACATCATTCCCATGATAGAACATTAAATCGCTTATAGCGTTATATGTTGTATCCGTTAAGCATTCAAGTATAACTTCTAAGTCACTTTCAATTTGTTGTCTTAAGTCTCCCATGTGTTATGCTCTCCTTTATAAGTAAACTTTTGAGGTCTTACAAATAACCTCTTTTCTTACTTATAGTATATACTATATGGTCATGACATGTCAATACTATTATTATAATTATTTTTGTCTTTATCATAATCAAATCATAAAGTCAATAATTAAAGAACGGACAACGGCGGAAGGGGTTAAGAAGATTTTTTTTACAAAACTCATTAAATACATCTCTTTAACTCTTTGGGGAATGCGAATACTTAAGTTTGAATCATTGCTCAACTCCATCAGATAATTTTTATTCATTTCAAATTCTCCTTTGCAATAACAAAAAAGGGCTTAAAATATCCCTATTATTAATTATATTATATACTATATGTCATGACTTGTAAATAAATTTAAAAAAACTTTTATTTTATGCTTGACATGTCATGACAAGTAAGCTATAATATAATTAAAGAAAGGGACAGAAAAGAAGTCCCAAAAAATTTTACTCTATATGTCATGACAAGTAATAACAAGGAATGACAAATTAAAGAAAAGGAGAATGAATCATGTTAGAAATCAACACAAAAAACTATTGAAGAAAAAGCAATGGACTTAGTAAAGAATGAAATTTTTATGGAAATGAGCGAATTTGTAACAGATGTATCAAATGCATATTTTAACGGCGTAAAGGTTGAAAGTTTCGACCCTGAAGAACTTTACAATCAAACATACGATGAAGAAACAGACGAATATTGCGAGGTTGCCCAATGGTGGGCAATTAGTGAATACTTAGGAGAAACCATGAAGGAAATCGGGGGCTATGTACTAATTGACTTAAATCGTGGCTACCTTTGGGGGCGTATAGGTTGCGGTTATGCATTAAGTGAAGACATGAAAGCACCAGCCGAATACATCATGACAAGATTTAATAAACGAATGAAAGAACTACACAAATAGTTATAGTTGAGTGTCTGAGGTGGGGAACTCACAAGCCCCACCAGATGACCACCAAAGGAGAACACACCATGAAACAATACGAACTCAGAAAAGTAGACACAAAGAAAATATATTTTGTAGGCAGCCCTATTCAGTGCTTGCAAGCGCTTGCAGAGATAACCGCAAGAGAAAGTTTACCTATCTCATATGTTTACGACCTTAAGAGTGACTATATGACACATGATGCTGATATTGTAAAAGTCCCTAATAAGGTAAACGAAAAGAAAGCCAATGAGATTTTATCAGATTTACATTGTGACTACTTTATAAATAAAAGGTAACCACTATGAAGCCAAAATATCACCACCGAAAGATTAAATCAAAAAAGTTTATACAAGCATACCCCGCAAGGGACATATCAGGGCTTGACCTAGAAGAGTACAATTGCTTAACAAAAAAGAAGCAGTATAGACAACTACTGTATATATCAAGGGTTCATAACCATTGTACTGGGGTTGTCTGCATGATTGAAAATCAAATATATAAAGCTACTGAAACATTCATAGTAGCCTTGCTATATGGTAGAGGAGATTAAACAAATGAGAATATTTGAAAAGTGTTTGTGTCTGACAACTGAATTACTGGCGGTAATGCTCATAGTGTATATAATTGTCACACTAATAAGAGAGCCAATACCGTACTAAAAATCGAACACATTTTATCGAACGTATAGAGGGTATATTGAAAAACGCTTATACCCTCTATTTTTTGCACCATGAAATCGAACAAATTTTAATTATACGCCTATTTTTGTTCGATTAATAGCTGTAAATTAGTACAAATGTTCTATATAATGAATCAGCGGTAAATAAATTTGACGCCTTTATATATAAGTTTGAGTACGTCAAATTTGAGCCACATGACGCCTAAGGGGACGCCTTGAGTTATTACCTAAGGCAAGCCCCAAAAAGACGCTATAAGGCAAAAATGACCTAGTTTTAATTATTTGAAAAGGAGAACAAGACCATGAGTAATACGTTAGAAGACCAAATCAAGTTAGAGCGCCAATACAAGGAGTACGCAAAAGAGCTATTTATACAGCGTCATGAAGCTGAGCAAGAAAAAGGACGAGGAGCACATACAAGAGTGGGTAAAGGCTTACTCAATTATGTGAGTGAGAGCCTAGCAAAAGCCATTGATGAGTGGCTGACAGAGGAACTCAAGCCTAGGCGTGGCGTAAAACCTAAGTATAAAGACCTATTACAAGCGCTTGAAACGGCGGTAGGGCATGAAGACCTAGTATTGAATGCTTGCGCCTTTACATTTGAGAGCATCATAAACAGTGTTAGCAGTGGGGATAAACAAATGTATTCAATATCCGGTCTAGCTGGCGCAATTGGTAAGGCTCTATATTATGAGTGCAAACTATCCGCCTTTTTAGAACATACAAAATCATACTATCAACAGGGAGGTAATAACAAGAGGGAATTAAAGAAAGCGCAATTTATTACGTTATAAGTGGAACTATATAAAAGAAGTTACAGATAGTGAAGGCTTTCAGTTTTACAATGAAACACAGGAAGAACTAAAAAGTTTAAGGCGTGGCGCTCATTGACATATTTATTACAACTACTGGTCTAGTTGAATACACGCAAGCGGCTTCTAAGTCCTTGAGCATTACCCCGACAAAGACCCTAGTTGAGATATGGAAGCAAAACCTAAACAATATAAGCACACGAGCTAACATTATTACACCTACGATAATAAAGCCTAAACCGTGGGTATCATTGGATAACGGCGCCTATTATGACGTTGCAAGTATGGATATTACTTTTATGCGCCTTGATTGGGACACGCAACGTTCACGAACTGGACGCAATTATATACGCAAGTTGGCTGAGGTGGACTTGTCTCAGGTAATGAAAGCCGTGAACGCTATTCAGGAGACCGCATACAAAGTAAACAAAAGACTACTTAAGGCGGTAAACTACCTAGTTTCAATCGGTGGGGAACGTGCTGGAATCGAGCGGATTGAACCAATAGAACTACCGCCAGAACTGACAGGAGACTACACGGAAGAAGAACTCAAGAGACATAAAGTCCTAATCAAAAGAGTTACGCAGTAAGGAACGAGCTAGAATGTCAAAGGCTTTACGCTTGTATAAAGTATTGAACTTTGCCAAAGACTTTTCACAGTACGAAAAAATATACTTTCCTTGCAACATTGATTTTCGAGGGCGTATATATCCAATTCCATTTTTCAACTTTCAAGGCGATGACCTCATGAAGTCCCTTTTATTATATGCTGAGCCGGTAGCGTGCAGTCATGAAGAAGACCTCAGAACTCTTAAAATTCAAGGTTCAAACTTGTGGGGTAACGATAAAATCGGCTATAAGGCGCAATGTGAATGGATTGATGAGAACACTGACAAAATACTCTTAACCGCTGAGGACTACCTAGCTTCTAACTGGTGGGAACAAGCGGACGAGCCATTACAATTCCTTGCGTTCTGTTATGAGTACGCTGATTGTCTCAAGTACCTAAAGGAGCACAACGGCTCAATCATTGGTTATACATGCAGTATTCCTATAGCCTTTGACGGAACGTGTAGTGGTCTTCAGCATTATAGCGCAATGCTATTAGACCCAGTAGGGGGCAATGCAGTAAATCTAACGAGCGGACATGAGAAGCCTGAGGATATATACCAGCAAGTTGCGGACGGTGTGCTTAAGCTAGTACAAGAAGATGCAATAACTGGCACGCCGGACGAGTACAAGACGATAAAAAGTAAGTATAAGACCAAAGAAGGGGAGTCTGAGACCGTGGACGTAACAGTTAAAGGCACAAAGACCCTAGCTCAAGCATGGCTGGCTTATGGCATCACTAGGAAGGTATGCAAAAGACCAGTTATGACGCTTGCCTATGGAAGCGGTGAATATGGCTTCAGTGAACAGCTATTTGAGGACATTGCACGGCATAGTGAGTACTTCAAAGGCATTGCAAAACCAGCGAGTAAGTATCTAGCAAAACTCATAGCACACGTTGTGAAAGATGTTGTTGTCTCAGCCGTGAGCGGTATGGCGTTCCTTAAGGAGCTAGCTATAAAGATGAATGAGGCTGACATACCGGTTAACTGGTGGACGCCTTTAGGTTTACCAGTGCAACAGAACTATTTATCTATGAAAAAGAAGTTTATTCAAACACGACTAGGCGCAAGTAAAAGGGCTAGAATCTACTGGAAATGAACCAACAGAAAAAGAAGAAGTAGACAAGAACCACCAAAGAAATGGGGTAGCACCTAACTTCATCCATTCACTAGACAGTACGCACTTGATGCTAGTTGTGAATGAGGCTGGTCTTAAAAACTACACCACTATTCATTGATAGTTTTGGAACTTCACTAGGTGAGACCCTAGTTTTAAAACGTGTGCTAAGGGAACAGCTATATAAGTTATACACAGAGTACAAGCCACTTGAGACATTTAAAAGAATACGTGGAGCAAGAACTTAATAAAAAGTTGCCTGATGTGGAAATACCAGAAAAAGGTAACCTTGATTTAAGTGTAAATCTTGTTTGTCTAGATTTATGTATTCCACTTAATGGACATTCATAGTTAATTTTTAATTGGAACACTAGTTGGAAAGAAGGGAGACCAAAAGAACTTCCTAAAAGTACACCTAAGAAAACCTAAATTCCCCTTAAGGTTAACTTAAGGAATACTTAAGAATAACTTAAGGTTTACCTTTCTTTTCATTAATCTTAATTATTAAACTTAAGGAATACTTAAGAATAACTTAAGGTTTACCTTCTTTTAATTAATCTTAATTATTAAACTAAAGGAGAACACAAAATGAAACGATTAGACATCTTAACAAGTTTACAAGCAGTAGGTTACCGTTGGTTAGTCCGTGATAAAGGAACTCAAAATATATCAAATGGTCTAACTGCTTATGAGCAAAAACCAACGAGAAACGAGTTAGGCTGTTGGAGCGGTTTAGGTTACAAATTCGTTGAAGAAGACCAATGCTTCCCAGATGTCCAAGGTGACGTGCTTTTAGACATCAATCAAGAGGTCTGGCGGTTAACTGAATTATTACCAATTCGAAAACACCTGACAAAAGTATTAGTTGACAATAAAGCAATTTATGTAACACGAGATATTGATGATAATCTTTTGGCATGGAAGCAAGAGCCTTACAAAGATGAATATGAGGGTGAATGGGTAGTTGACAGTGATTGTCCAGGGCATGAAGTTTGTGAGTATATTCCTCATTACTTGTCTGATGTCTTCCGTGATGTACAGTGGTGTTCACATAAGCCCCTACTAATTTTTGATGAGGGGAGACCACTTGATAAAAATAAGTGGATTAATGAAGTACCTATTAATTCACGAGTGTATGTATCATGCTTCCCTGATGTTACCACAGCGGTTAAAGGACATTATGCTGGTTTTGACGCATTGAATCCTACAGAACACTTTATGACCTATAAAGCAGGTACATCAGAATGGACTTCAAAAGATGAAAAAGAGCACACACATTGGGAATACTGCTGGTTAGCTGAGGAAGTGGACGAAAGTGAACTATAAAGAAGCCAAAAAGAAAGGCTTTAAGTATATCACTAGGGACATTATTGGTGGAGAGTGTGCACACAAAGAGGTACCAGTAAGGAATAATGGCTACTGGTACTCTAAAGGCTGGCACTACATTACAAAGAACGGACATGTGTGCAAGTCAAAAGAAGACATCATGGACATAGACACCGCCATTGTCCTTAGTCGAACTAAAAGACCCATTGAAGAAATAGCAATAGCAGAGGGGCACATGGTATTTATCAAATCGTGTCCGATATGCAATACAATTTTTGAAACTACACGGAACAACAAAGTTTATTGTAGTCACTCATGTGCAATCAGAGCGAATAACAAAAGAATCGCAGAGAACAAACCAGTTGTTAACTGTATTGAATGTGGAAGACCATTTGAGAAGACAACTAGAAGTAATTGTTGTAGCCCTGAGTGCAGTTATAAAAGGAAACTAAGAAAAAATGAACAGTACAAGAAAGCTAGAGCCAAAAGAAATGATTCTTGAAATGGCTATCATGAATACTGAAGCAGAACTTAGCAATGCAACACGAGAAGTGAAACAGCTGGTTAAGCTAAAAGAACACCTTGAAGATTTATTACAAGAAATGAGGAATAACAAATGATTGAATTTTTATGTCTAGTTGTCTTAATTCTAGCTGGCGTCACTGGTTATGTGTACATGTGTCTAGCAGAAATGCAGATTGACATCAGAAATCTACACGTTGACAAGTTTATGCTAGAAGTCGAATTGAAGAACTTAAGAGGAATGCTTAAGGAAAGGACTGAAGACAAATGATTGAAATATTGTACATTACTTTATTTGTCTTTGGTAGTCTTCTTGTAAAAGTATTCTTAGATTTAGACAGACTTAAAGAGGACAGAGATTACATTATCAAAGAAGTGACACAGGCACAGAAAGATATTACTAATCTTAACAGAGCTGTAGAGTTTAACAAGAGATGGCTAAATTCGTTGGTTATAGAAGTTCATAAACTGAAGACATCAAAAGTCATTACCATTGACAACGTAGAGTTACCAAAAGATTTTGGAAAAGTTGAAACTGGAGAAATCAAAGTGAATAACCTACACGATGGCCACTACAAAAAACTAGGAATTGAACCGTGGGACATTCTGAAAGCCAACATGACCTATGAGGAGTACAAAGGCTTTCTAAAGGGCAACATTCAAAAGTACCTACACCGAAATAAAGAAGGGCTAAAAGACTATGAAAAATTAGCCAACTATGCAAATAAATTAGTGAAAGAGGTGAGAGAACATGACAACAACACGAACAACAAGGGCTAAAGCACCAGCTGAACCAGTTTTAGGAGTATACCCATTAGAAGACAGCGTGAAGTTACCAGAGTATAAAACTGATAAAGCTAGTTGTCTTGATGTCTACTTAAAAGATGACTTACGAATCGCTGGTAAGCACGAATGTGTAAGTCAACTGGTGTCTTTTGGTTTTAAATTAGACATTCCAAAAGGCTATTCTGTACGAATTCACTTGCGGTCTAGCGTAGCAATGTGCTACCCAATTCAATTGGCAAATGAAGAAGGTATCATTGATGAAGACTTCACTGGAGAAGTAAAAGCAATCGTACGAAACTTAACAAATGAAGCCTTTTACTTCCCAAAGGGCGAGCGCTTGTTTCAAATGGAAGTAGTGAAAGACACCCGAATGAAAGCAAAAGAGTTAACTGAGTATACAAAAGTGACTGACCGAGGTGAAACTAATGGAAGCACAGGTAAATAAATTACAAGACATCAAACACCAGCTTGAAATGTCAATCGAGTATGTAAATTTAAAAATGAACCAAGGTGGACATTCTTACGAAATACTTCTTGATTATATTGACACAATTAGAGAGATTATGAATGAAATAGATGTTGAAAATGACAACAAAACTAAAGCACAGGAAAATGACCCGATTGACGAACTACAGTCAATCAATGATGACTTTTATGAAGTGTGTAGTTTTGCCTACTGGAAATGGGCAGAGGGCGAAGAAAATGCAGACAAAGTATTAGCAGACCTATTTGACGAAACAGCACGAATACACCGAGAACTTAATGAAACTATTGAAGAAGTGGACTTTCAGATGAATAGAGAATGCGCTGAAAAAGAAGAACTTATAGATGACCTTGAATGGACTACGAAAGAAATAGAAGATTGTCATCATGAAATCATGTGCATGTCAAGAGAATTACAAGAATTAGCATAAGGAGCACAAAATGGCAACAACTAACAATACAATTTTAATCAACGGCACGGCTTATTGGGCACACGTTCAAAAGCCAGAAGAATACAACGACTCCCCTATTGGCTACTCAATCGTGGTAGACCTTGAGGACGATGAGAAACTGGCTAAACTTCAGGTACACCTTACCAGTGTATTCAACGATGAAGCCAAGGCGCAGGGCTGGAAGTTAGACCCTAAAACAACACTGAACTTACCTATTAAGGAAAACACCACCGCTAATGGTGAAACACGAGAATGCATTAAAGCTAAGACAAAACACGAGTACCAAAACAAAACAACTGGTGAAATTGTGAAGCGTTCAGTCCCTATCTTTGACCAGTACGGTGAACCAGCACCAAAAGGAACTCTTATTGGTAATGGTAGCAAGGTACAAATCAACTGTACGCCACATTGCTACATGATTAATCGCAAGAATTTTGGGGTGACTTTGCGCCTGAATGCAGTTTGTGTGTTTGAACTTGTAGAATACAGTGCTGGCGAACGCAATGCAAACAGCTATGGTTTTAGTATCAAAGAGAAGTCAGAAAGTGACCAGTTAAACGATGGCGAATTGGAGTTTTAACAGAAAACGTGGGTTTCGTAAACGGATAGACAAAAGTGTACGCTCAAACTTTGAAGCACACATCAAGCAGAATCTAATTAAGGCTGGAGTAGCCTTTGAGTATGAAGCTGTGTCTTACCCTTATACAATCACACACAAGTACACACCAGACTTTATATTGTCTAATGGCGTCATCATTGAAGCCAAAGGGTTATTCCTACCTGAAGACAGAACTAAGCATCTGAGAATCAAGAAGGAACACCCAGAACTTGACATTCGTTTTGTCTTTCAGAAAGACCAATGGCTGACGAAAAGCAAGAAGACAAAATACAGTGACTGGTGCAAAAAGAATGGCTTTATGTATCACATTGGAGACAGTATACCATTAGCGTGGATAGAGGAGAAACATGGCAGTAATTAGAGGAAAGCTAAGAGAACGCCAAGCCACTACTGAAATTATTTGTCTATTCAAAAATATGGACGAATTGACATTTCAAGAAGTGGCAATGAAGGCGAAACAAGCTGGTTACCTATTCTTCCCTTATCACGCATTTGTGAATTATTTAGGTGAAATTCATGAGGGACGTGAGGAGAAAGCAGTAGCCAACGCTGAAATTGATGATACTGAGGAAGCATACACGATACTGGTGGACGCACCGAGCGCCAAAAAAGTAACGCCGGAACAGCGAAAAGCAGTCCTTGAGTTATGCAGTAAGTACCCTCAGGCAGAATATAAGGAATTTGAAGGTAGTATTAAAGATGAGTTGATTTAACTATGGAAGAATCAACCTTAACTAAGGCACATTTACCTTGCCCGACTTGCGGTAGTCACGATGCACTCTCAGAGTATTCTGACGGGCATACCCATTGTTTTTCTTGTGGTACAACCAAATTTTTAAATGATGACAAAAGACAAATAAGCAACCAAACAGTATTTACCAGTAGGGTATCGTCAACCCATATCAGTAATTTACCAAAACGAGGTATTTTAGAGCACACATGCAAGAAATACCAGTACCAAAAAGGAATATACAATGGAAAACCGGTACAAGTCGCAAACTACTATGACCAGTATGGTGAACTTACAGGGCAGAAGTTACGGTTTGCAGATAAGACCTTTTGTGTTTTAGGAAGCATTAATGATACGTTTTATGGACAACAGCTGTATAGTGGTGGAGACCAATTGATAGTCACAGAAGGTGAAATTGATTGTCTTACAGTATCACAAATGTTTGCCAATACTATCCCAGTAGTAAGCCTACCAAAGGGCGCTAAGAGCGCAAGAAGGACATTTGAAAGTAATCTTGAATGGCTACAGCATTTTAATGAAGTTGTAGTTATCTTTGACAATGATGAAGCTGGAAGGGAAGCAGTCAAGAGTGTAGAGGGCATTCTTGAAGCTGACAGATTGAAAATAGTGGTCTTAAATCAGCACAAAGACCCAAATGAGTACCTACTAGCAGACCATGGTAGGGAACTCATGGACGCCATTAGTAATGCTAAGGCGTATACCCCTGAGAATATTGTCAACGGTAATACATTATGGGAAGAACTGAAGAATGAGCCTGAAGAAGAAGTTGGCTATAGCTTACCATGGGATATTAAAGCACAAGGTATGACCAAAGGAATACGAAAAGGGGAAATCGTGTTACTAACCGCTGGAACCGGCATTGGTAAATCAACCATGGCAAGAGAAATCATGTATGACCTTGCTATGAATAAAAACTTAAGAGTAGGCGTAATGATGCTAGAGGAAAACATAAGGCGCACCGCTAAAGGTATTATGAGTATTCACGTGGGTAAACCTCTACACATATCACGCCAAGGACTGACTGAAGAAGAATATAAGAAAGCCTTTGATGAAACCTTAGGGACAGGGCGTTTTGTCTTATACAATCATTTTGGCAGTCTAGCGGAAAACAAAATATTGAGTGCAATGAGGTACATGGCGGTTACTGAAAAGTGTGACTTTTTGGTACTAGACCATTTGAGTATTGCAGTGAGTGGAATAGACACCAAGGACGAACGAAAACTCATAGACGTGCTTATGACACGTTTACGTTCGTTAGTTGAGGAAACTGGAGTAGGTCTCATAGCCATATGTCACTTGAAGCGTACTGACAATAGTAATCATGAAGAAGGTGGCGTCATCAGTTTGAATCACTTACGAGGTAGCCAATCACTAGCACAACTTTCTGATACCATTATTGCACTTGAAAGAAATCAACAAGCCACTGAAGACCAAGAAAAGAATCGCATTAAAGTACGCATATTGAAATGCAGGTGTACTGGTGATACTGGTCTAGGTGGCTATCTTTATTTTGACAAAGGTATTAATCGCTTGCGAGTACCTGATTTTGATGATGAGGAGAACACCAATGAAGAATCAAGACAGCATGGATTTTGAGAATGTTGTTGCTCAGTTTGATACATATTTGTATGAACTATACGATGAGCTGAACATGTCATTACAACAATCAGAGAAGCCATATGAAGTCTATGAACTTACACTTCAGAAAGCTTTATGGACTCGGATAGCAACAAAATGGTCTTTAATCAAAAGGAGTGAACAACAATGATGAATACTTTTTTAATCAATGTACTTGAAATGTTAATTAATGGGCTTCAGAAATGGCGAGTAAAACTCATCAAGAAACAAATCAAGTCACTCAAAGGTTATAACTCATGGCATAACCAGCAGATGCACCGCAATAATCAAGATGTAGAATCATTAGAAAAACGCCTAAGTAAGTAGGTGAGTATGATTGTTATTCTTTGATATTGAAACAGACGGTTTACTTGATACGGTCTCAACCGTTCACTGTATGGTAATCATTAGTGATACTGGTGAGGTCTTCACGTATAGACCAAACGAAATAGACAAAGGTATCAAGAAACTACTCAGTGGTGACCAGATATGTGGACATAACGTTATAGCATTTGACTTACCAGTGCTTACCAAATTGTATGGCGTAGAGTTTGACCATGCGAAAGTAGTAGATACGCTTGTCTTATCACGGCTTGTCTACTCAAACATCAACGATTATGACGCCCCTTTAGTAAGGCGTGGTATTCTCCCTAGCAATCTTTTTGGACGCTTCAGTTTAAAAGCTTTTGGTTATAGGTTAGGTAATCTTAAAGGCACGTATGCTGAAGACAACGAGACCGCATGGGAAGCATTCAACGAGGATATGCTGGAGTATTGCATACAGGACGTTGAAGTTACAAAAGACCTTTATAACAAATTGGTCTCTAAGAAATTTACAGAGCACGCAAGTGAAATTGAACATAAAGCTCAATGGCTATGTCAAAAAATGGAGCACAATGGCTTCTACTTTGACATGAACAAGGCGCTGGAACTCAAGATGATACTTGAGAAAGAATACTTGCGTATCGTTGATGAACTTACTGAGTACGCTCCAAAGATACCTGATAAGGTATTTGTACCTAAGAGAGACAATAAGAGCCTAGGGTATAAAGCCGGTGTACCTATCCAACGGTACAAAGAATTTAACCCTAATAGTAGACAACAGCTTTACTACATACTGAATGACCATTATGAATACAAGTTTTTAGACTGTATGTATGACATTGAGGTAGACAGTAAAGGCAAGGAAACTAGCCGAAAGTTGAAACTCAATGAAGAAACCTTAAAGGCAATCAGTAAAGACCAAAAGGCAACTGATGAAATTAGACGCATTGCAGAACTCTACAGTAAATCTTTCATGTTGTCTAAACGACTAGGACAGCTGTCTGAGGGTAGCAACGCATGGTTAAAACTTGTAGGTAAAGACCATAAAATTCATGGACGTATAAACCCTAATGGAGCAGTCTCAGGGCGAGCCACTCATAACAGCCCAAATGTAGACTCAAGTACCAGCAGTGAGCGCTGAGTATGGTAAGGAATGTAGGGGAACTTTTTTGGGCGTACCTGAGGGGCTGGTATCAAGCTGGCGTTGATTGTAGTGGTCTTGAGTTGCGTTGCCTAGCACACTATTTGTACCCCTATGATAACGGCGAGTACGCACATGAGATACTCAATGGCGATATTCATACGGCTAACCAGAAGAATGCAGGGCTTGAGACAAGAAATCAAGCTAAGACATTTAACATAATAGGTGTCTCTAAACCCATTGAAAACGGTGGAAATCCCTCAGGGATAATACCGTGCTAAGTCAAGAAAGGAAATAATGACAAGAAAAGAGTACGAAAAGAAACTATTACAGTGTGAACGAAATAAACCAAAGAAAAACAGACAGCACAGCCTGATAAATATCCTCAAGGCTACTTTAAAGAAAAGAAATGCAAAGTTTGTGGAAAATCATTTACACCTAAAGCCCCTTCAGAATTATCTTGTAGTGAGTATTGTAGAAGATATGCAGTAACAGGAGCATACTACAAAAGAAACTATGGAATAACTATTGAAGAATATTTAGATATAGCAGAACGCCAAAACTATAAGTGTGCAATATGCGATAGAGATAATTTTCCTATGAAATCTAGCAGTAGTGGTTTATTAGTTGTCGACCATGACCACAATACAGGTGTTGTTAGAGGTTTACTTTGTCATAACTGTAATAGCGCGTTAGGTCTTTTACACGACAACCCAGAAACTCTTGAAGTTGCTATTGCCTACTTGAAAAGTGTAACGACTATTCCAAAAGGAAGTACAACTAAGCAGTTGGAAGCGGTGGGTATCGAAAGATAAAGATATAGTCTAATCTCCATAGCAATATGGAGCAGTCCTTAGGACGGCTAAAGTGTAGCGAACTTTAGTGAATGTATATGTATTTACGCATTCTTGTATGGTGGTGGAAATGCTAAGATTGGAGAAATCGTTGGTGGCAGTGCTGAACACGGAAAAGAGCTCAAAGACAAATTCTTAAAGAACACCCCAGCAATCAAGCAGTTGTCTAGTGCAATAAAGAATACCTTAGCCCCATTTAGTATTGCTAAGCATAAACGTGAATGGAAGCGCCGGTACTTGATTGGTCTTGACGGTAGAATCTTACATGTACGCTCATTGCATAGCGCATTGAATTTACTTTTGCAATCAGCTGGCGCCCTTATTTGTAAGCGCTGGATAACACGCACTGAAGAACGTTTAGAATCTTTAGGGCTCAAGCACGGCTGGAATGGAGACTTTGCGTTTATGGCGTGGGTACATGATGAATTTCAATGTGCATGTAAGACAAAAGAAATTGCTGAAGTAGTAGTACGTGAAGCTCAAGAAGCTGTACGAGATGTTCAACAAGAGTTTAACTTTAGAGTGCAATTAGATACTGAAGGAAAAATTGGTAAGAATTGGGCTGATTGTCATTAGAAGGAGAACGTATGGTAAGAAAGCAAATGAAAGTAAAAAAGTACGTGACATTGGTTGAAGAAACCATTATAAGCGTACCCACTTATCTTGATGCTGATGACGTACAAAGGCGTGAAGAAATGTACCTTGAAAGGGAATTTGATAGTTTTGAACCATATGAAGTATTAGAGTATCACATTGAGGTTAATGAATGGTAGAACTTATTAATTACACTCATGACTATAGCAAGCTGTTATGCAAGGCTATTTCTCAGTGTTATCAAAAAGAAGCCACTGATAAAATCTTACGCCATTGCATTGAAGCTGGACACCTGAGTGTATTAGAGCATGCTACAGCAACCTTTGAGTTAACTTGTAGCATTCAAACATTATTACAGTTGTCAAGACATAGGCACTTCTCAATGACTGTTCAGTCAAGCCGAGGGACAGTCTTACAAGAGCACCTGAAGGTAGACAACGAGAAGTTACAGCACCTCATCAATGAACAAGTGGCTAACTATGTGAATTGCAATATTGGAGAAGACATTAGTGAGGAAGACAGAGCATTATTAGCGCCCAAAGCTATGGTCTATCATCTAGTAATCACAGGAAACTTGAGAGCATGGTATGAGTATTTACCTAAGAGACTTTGTAAAAGAGCTCAGAAGGAACATCGAGAATTAGCTCAGCAGATTAAAGACAAGTTAGCTCAGGCGTTCCCTATTGTATTCAATCAAGACATGATGAACTGTTCCAACTGTAAAGAAAGGAAGTGTTCATTTGTCTAGTAAATTAATTTTTGATGCTGACATGTTGCTATATGTGGCGTGCAACCGGAACGAACAAGTTATCGAATGGGAAGACGGATTGTATACCCTTCATTGCTACTTTGATGACGTGAAGAACGCCTTTGATGAGCATGTGCAAGAATTGGTAGACATCGTATTAGACCACTATAACATTCATGGTGAATACGAGATTATCATGTGTTTGTCACACCCAGTTAACTTTAGAAAGCAACTTGTTTCTGAAGACTATAAGGCAAACCGTAACACATTAAGAAGACCTCTTTGTTATAAGCCAATGCGTGAATGGATAGCTAAGGAATACAACACACTGATGTATGAAGGGCTTGAGGCCGATGATGTTGTTGGTCTTACCGTAGGCAAGAATGATATTGCCATTAGTGGCGATAAGGACTTTCGATGTATTCCTTGTAGGCAATATGACTTTATGCGTAATGAGTTTTATGAGGTAACACTTGAGGAAGCTAATTACTTCCATTTGTATCAAACGCTCATAGGCGATAGCACAGACGGCTATAAAGGTTGTCCTCATATTGGAGACGTAAGAGCAAGACGAATACTTGATGAAAGTCCTACATGGGAAACAGTTGTTGACACCTATGAACGCAATGGAAGCACCGAGGAAGAAGCATTGAAAAACGCAAGGTTAGCTTTCATTTTACGTAAAGGCTATTACAACAAGAAAACTAAAGAGGTGAGGTTATGGACACCGTGATTAAAGACCACAAATTAAGACACCCAGAGATTGAGTACCAACAAATTACTAATAGATTATATGAGTTAGCACAGGAGCAACCGTATGGGAAGCTGGCGTCTAAAAAGAGTATTCTTCAGACACTACATGAAGTACAAGAAGCTGGTGCATTGCGCACATGGTATGACCAAAAGGACGAACTTGTTGGACTACTTATATTTCAAGTTGGTGAGGTATGGTGGAGCGATTGTAGAATCGTGACCGAGGAAGTTGTTTTGTGTCTTAAACCAAATGAATACGCTGGTATTCAACGTGAAGCCATTCATGAGTTAGACCGACTAGCAAACGCATGGAATGCACGCTTAATCAATAGTGGCAACTTTTTGGCAACCAACCAGAAACTAATTGAAAACGGCTATATGAAGCGTGGTGGCTATCATCACAAATCTAGTAGCTTTCTTAAGATTGTGAAAGGTGAAGAAGATGACTGATGAATTAGAGTACCCACGAGTGTCTGAGGAACTACCTGAGTACATCTCAAAGTTATTTAGTAATGAGTATATTTTGAAAAAAGACACAATGAGTGCTGAAGGTAAACTAGCGTGCATCATGCTAAGAGATGAAATCTTGAACTACCTTAACACTTGCATTGAAGAAAGGAGAGTGTAAAGCATGGGTTTTATTGGCAAAGCAGTTGGCAAAATTTTTAGACCTATTACAAAAGTTGTTGGTGGTATCTTAGGTTTTGGTGGCAAAGGGGAAAGCAACCCAGTACAAATTCCACAGCCAACAGTAACGGCTCAACAGTTGGTACCACAGGCTGAAGCCGTTGCACCTGAGGCGCCTGAGCTAGGTACTAACAAGAAACGCAAAAAGGTTAGTCGCAAGTCCTTAATGATTGAACGTACAGGCTCAAATAGCGGTGGCGGTAGTGGTCTTAACGTGTAGTAGGTGTAGCTTATGGCAGAAAAACTACAGTTAATACCTGACGCAAAAACCACATTTAACAAATTAAAAACTGATAGAGACCCATACACTCAACGAGCTGAAGCGAATGCAAAAATTACCATTCCTTCATTATTCCCTAAAGAGAATGATAACGCTCAGACAAAGTATGAACAGCCGTATCAATCGGTAGGGGCACGAGGAATTAATAACTTGTCTAGTAAGTTAAACCTTGCGCTATTCCCACCGAATGAGCGGTTTTTTAGATTGGGTATCTCCCCAGCCGAATTGCAAGCTATGGGCGTAGACGAGAAACAAATGGCTGAAGCAGACCAAGCGCTAATGCGTATTGAAGAGCGAGTGAATCGTTTCATTGAAGACAATCAAATTCGTATTACAGTCAACGAGTGTTTACTTCAGTTACTTGTAGCTGGCAACTGTTTACTGTTCCTTCCACCAGCTGAAGGGGGCGCACGCATGTACAACTTGAAACAGTATGTATTGCGCCGTGACCCTTTAGGCAACGTATTGCAGATTGTAACGTTAGACAAAGTAGCTAAAATGGCGCTTCCTGAGGAATTACAATCGTTAGTTGCGGATGGTAAACCTGAAGATGATATTGAGGTCTACACCAAAATTCAACGCAATGGAGATGAATGGGTAACATTTCAAGAAATCAATGAGACCATTGTACAAGGTAGCGAACAGAGCTATCCAATTGACAAAACTCCATACATTCCTTTACGAATGACCAAGCAAGACGGTGAAAGTTATGGACGGTCTTTCATCGAGGAATACTATGGAGACCTTCTCAGTCTTGAGAATATTTCAAAAGCTATAGCCTTTGTTGCTATGGTATCTTCCAAGGTTTTATTCCTTGTAAACCCAAATGGTCTTACAAGACCAAAGAAATTACAAGACGCTAAGAGTGGCGATTTTGTAACAGGACGTGCAGATGATGTACAAGCCCTTCAATTAAGTAAATATCCTGATTTACAGATAGCCTTACAGCACAGTGACAGACTGGAGCAACGGCTATCTTTTTCTTTTTTATTGAACAGTGTAGTCCAACGAAATGCAGAACGAGTTACCGCTGAAGAAATCAGAACGGTAGCAAGTGAACTTGAAGATACCCTAGGCGGTATTTATAGCATTTTGTCTCAAGAACTACAATTGCCACTAATCAAGCGTATTATGGCGGTCTTAATGTCACAGGGAGAAATCGTTCAATTACCTGACGGCGTAGTAGAACCAACTATTACCACCGGTATGGAAGCGCTAGGGCGTGGACATGACTTCAATAAGTACATGACATTCTTGAGTGCTATCGGACAGGTACCTGAAGCATTACAAATGATGAACATTAGCAATCTTGTGACAAGCATTGCGACAAGCCTAGGTATTGAAACTACTGGTCTAGTTAAGACCCAAGAAGAATTACAGGGCTGAGCAAGAGCAAGCCATGGGGCAACAAATGGCAATGCAAGGAATGGCGCAAGGTATGCAAGAAGCGCAAGGAGAGGAGATGTAACAAATGGCAGAAATCGAGATTAGCACAGCGTCAAATCAAGAGACTTTGACCGTTGAGGCTGACCCACAAGTACCTGAAGGTACACAAGAGGTTACGACTGAGACAACTCAGGAACAAGACCAACAGCAACAACAGGAAGCACAACCTGAAGAAAATACATCAGAGGGCACTGAAATTCAATCCGTTCAGGACGAAATAAATAGCCAAACTGAACTGGAATCTCAGCTCAAAACTGAACTTTCTGAAAAGGGTATTGACTTTGATGAAATCAGTAATGAGTACAACGCCAAGGGTGAGTTGAGTGAGACCACATTGAGCAAGTTGGAAAACGCCGGTTATCCAAAGACAGCCATTCGTGCTTATTTAGACAATCTTGAAATGCGTGCTGAAAAGTTTGCAAATACTGTTTTGTCTTTTGCTGGCACAGAGGTGGACTTCCGCAATATCCAAGAGTTTGTACGAGCACAGGGGAATGAAGCCATGGACGCATTCAACGGTGTTCTACAGACTGGCAACCTTGCAATCATTAAGGCACACATCAATGGTCTTAAGGCGCAAATGGGAAGCGCTTATGGAACAGCTAAGCCAACCATTATGGGGAACGGCACAGTTACCACAAGTGCACCACAGGGCTATCAATCGCAAAAAGAACTGGTAAAGGCTATGAGTGACCCTAGATATTATGATGACAAAGTTTATCGTGCTGAAGTTGAGGCAAAAGTAAAAGCCACAGATTTTTCTAATTTATAAGACAAAAGGAGATTTAGACAATGGCAATCCAAGGTATCACAAAACAAGGACAAGTAAAAAATTCCGGCGATGAGTTACAAATGTTTCTTAAGGTGTTCAGTGGTGAGGTCTTAACAGCTTTCACACGCACCTCTAAAGTGATGAACAATCACATGATTAAAACTATCTCTAGCGGTAAAAGTGCTTCCTTCCCAGTTATGGGACGTACAACCGCTAAGTATCTCAAAGTAGGGAACTCTTTAGATGACCAGCGCACCGCTATGGAACACAACGAACGAGTTATTAATATTGATGGTCTTTTGACAGCTGATGTCTTAATTAGTGACTTGTTTGAAGCAATGAATCACTTTGATGTACGTTCTGAATACGCTAACCAGTTAGGTGAAGCATTGGCGTTATCCGCTGACGGCGCAATGTTAGCAGAATTAGCTAAACTTACTCAGGAGACCAACGAAAACTTTACTGGCGCTGGTAGTCCGGTTAAAATCGCTAAAACAGTGAAGGCTACTGGTATCAACCCTGAATACGGTGAAGCTATCGTTCAGTCCTTGTTAGAACTCAAAGCAAAATTCTCTAACAACTATGTACCACCAACTGACCGTTTCGCTTACATGAAACCTGAAGCTATCTCCGCAATCATTGCAAATAAGACAGCAATTGACCGTGACTATGGCGCCGTAGCGACTATCGTAGACGGTGACTTGACGAAACTTTGTGGTTTCAACATCGTGGAAGTACCACACTTAACTATGGGGGGCGCAGACAAGACTGGTATGGTAGGCACAGCACCAGCTGGGCATGACTTCCCAACAGGCTTGAAGGATGACGTTGCGTTCCTTGCTTGTCACCGCACAGCATTAGCAACGGTTAAATTGAAAGACCTTGCATTGGAACAGGCACGCCGACCTGAATACCAAGCAGTACCAGATTATTGCAAAATATGCATTGGGACACGGCGGTTTACGCCCTGAAGCTAGTGCAATTTGTACTATTAAAGCTAGTGCTAGTGTTTAATCTAGTTTAACTTCTAGGGGGACTACTTTGTGGTCTCCCTATTTTTTATTTTGAAAGGAACAACTATGATACTTACACCTTTGACGCCATTAGACGCCGTTAATGAAATTCTATCGGCTATTGGTGAAGCACCAGTTGATACCATAGAAGACAGTGGCAATATTGATGTAGACAATGCTTATAGAATCTTAAAGAGTGTGAATAGACAAGTACAAATTGACGGCTATACATTCAACACAATCTCAAGTTATCCGTTGATACCAGATAGGTTTACCAAAGAAATTGCATGGGATAGCACACTGTTACGTGTAAGCACTACTGAGGGCAACTTCTTAAGAAATCGTGGTGGACTGGTCTATGATGTCACAAATAATACTGACAAGTTTGACGGACAAATTGAAGTAGAAGCTATTGTGTTAGTACCATTTGAAGAACTTCCTGAAGCCTTTAGAGAGTACATCACAATCAAGAGTGCACGCTTGTTTGCTACTAGATATTTAGGGGACGAATTGGTGATGAATGCGCTCATGCAAGAAGAACAAATCGCTAAAATTGCAGTATTCAATTATGAACTCGACCTTGAAAAACCTTCTATGGCTAACAATACAGATATTAGTAATGACCTTAAGAGGACGTAATTATGGGTAGAATAGCACATGTAGTAAAAAAATATCATCAGTGGTATATCTCAGCAACCGCCTATTATGCGCCATATGGAGCAATTACAGGAACAAATCAATGGTTTTTCTACTGAGGCAGACGGTTTACAAAAGAGACCACCAACGGTACACATTGCGGAACTCTCTTTGTCTACCACAATTAGACCAAAAATTCACGTTGTAAATCGTGATGAAAACGAACAGTACATCATGGCATTCGATGGGGCTACTGTTAAAATATGGGACGTTAAGGGGAACGCTAAGACAGTTACCATTGAACACCCTGAGTATTTAAAGACAAGCAATCCTATAAGAGATATTAAAGTAATCACTATGGCTGACCATACGTTTATTGTAAATAAGAGCACTACAGTAGCTATGAATACATCAGCTAAAACTGAAGAAGGACGGGCAGATGGGGCTACAGTATACGTTAAGAGTGGTCAATATGGACGTAAATATGAGGTCATTGTTGATGATACAACAGTGGCAAGTTATGAGACACCAAACGGCTCAGACCCAAGCCATACCACACAAATCGGGACGAACAACATTGCACAACAGTTAGTTAATCAAATGCGTGAGAAGGGCTATGACATTTATCACATTGGGGGCGAAAGTTGGTTTATCGTTGGGGGAATGACCAATAGAAACATTCGTGTTCGTGATGGCTTCAACAGTCAAGCCATTAGTGCATTTAAGCATGAACGTTCAGAAATACACAGATTTACCAAGGACACATCGAGATGGCTACATTGTACGAGTGTACGGTGAATCAAATGGGGACGATGACTACTACTTAAGGTACAACGAAAAGTCACTCTTATGGGAAGAATGCCCCGATCCTAATATTCTCTATAAGTTTAACTATGGAACATTACCACATAGATTAAATTAGGCAAACTGATGGAACATTCAAGTTTACAACTATTGAATGGGCTAACAGAGAAGCAGGGGACAACGATAGCAACCCAGAGCCTTCCTTTGTTGGTAGAAAAATTAGTGACATCTTTAGTTATCGCAACCGTTTTGGTCTTATTGCAGGGGAATCCGTTTGTCTTTCTAAAAGTGGAGACTACTGGAATTTTTGGGTAGATAGTGCAACTACAATCGTTGATACAGACCCTATTGATGTAAACGTATCTCACAATAGAATCTCAGAGTTATTCAGTGCAGTACCTTTTAATCAAGACCTATATTTGTTCAGTAGACAAACACAGTTTATTTTAACTGCTGACGGTGCACTGTCTCCAAGGAACGTTCAACTTAAGCTAGGTCACAGAATTCGAAAATGACACTAACATTAAACCTATAGGTGTAGGGAGAAACCTATACTTTTCTTCTAATCGGTCTAATTATGCGAGCATTTTGGAATACTATGCAGTCTATGACGGTAACAACAGTAAAGACAGCAATAACATCACTTCACATATTCCAAATTATATTCCTAATGATATGTATGGACTTATTGCATGTGAAAATGAACACCTCATCATGGCACTCACAGAAGGTGCTAAAGACAGTATTTTTGTCTACAAATACTTGTACGCCCAAGAGCAAAAGTTGCAAGCCAGCTGGAGTAAATGGATATTCAGTGGTGAAATCATTGGTGCTGACTTTATTGGTAGTACCTTGTATTTAGTTATTAAGAGAAGTAATCGTGTTTGTCTTGAAAAAATGTTAATTGCGTTTAACACTAAAGACATTCCAAGCGAACCATACAGATTACTCATTGACCGCAAGACTGAGGTAACACTCAATGGTACATTTGATGATTACAACTTGACATACACGTGGGACGCAAAGAACTTCTTTAAAGACACAAATGCTCAAAAGTACTTCCTTGTGTTACAAGACGGACGAACCTTTGAAAGTAATGAAGCTGGTATCTTTAAGTTTAATACTAATGCAAATCTTACTGGTATAAAAGCAATAGTAGGAACAGCCTATGAGATGAACATTGAGTTATCCACACTATACGTTAAGCAAGCAGACCAAAGTGGTACAACGTACATGCAGAACTATAGATTGGTCTTACAAGAAATCGAGTTTCAATATGCTGACAGTGGTGAATTTACTGTATGCGTGGACTATGTTGGTAAACCTACACGCAACTATAAATTCACAGGGCGCATTTTAGGACATGAAGAAAACATCATAGGAAAACACCCTATTGTTACAGGCTCATTTCGTGTACCGTTACACAGCCGTAACATCGACACAAAGATTATTATTAAAAACTATAGCCCTCTACCTAGTAGTTTTGTAGGTTACACGTGGAGAGGCAACGTTACATATCGTTCAAGACAAGTATAGAAAGGAGCACTGAATGAGTTGGCTAGGTTTAGGCTTACAACTTTTAGGCACTTATAACCAGTGGAAATCAGAGCGTGAACAGGCTAAAGCCGTTGGTAGACAAATGGCTGAGCAAGCAAAGAACGCTATTACCACGATGAACTATGCATTTCAAAACTATGAAGAAGAACGTAGGGACGCATTTGACACCGCCCTTAGCAATCTGGAGAAACTCAATATTAATGCAAGTGGTTTACAAGGCAGTGTTGATAATGCGGTGTCTGAAGATTTAGGGGACAGTAAAACTGGGCGTCTTTTAAGCCGTGCTACTCATGCTGAAGCATTGCGAACCGCCTTGTCTGAAAAGGATAACTTCAAAAGAAGAAGCAATGAGATTGACCTTAATAAAGAACAGCAACTTGTATATACCAAAAGTTATACAGCTGGGTTACACCCACCTAAGATGCCAAGTAAAGGTGAACTTATCTTTAGGCTTGCCAATGCCGGCTATCAGGCGTACACACAACAGCAACAGGTGGACGCATTCAGACAATCTCACTACTACACAGGTGCACAAGGTGGAACAACTGGTAGCAATATGACCAGCCTTAGTCCTTCTTATAGCACCATGAACTACCAAGCTGGAATGTACGATAACCCTACCAGTGCTATGTACTTTGGGACTAACTCATTTAGGCAATATGGTTTTGGGTATTATCCATCGTCAACCAACTGGTTTAGTGGTAGAAGTTATCGTTCAGGTGCATACGCCAATGACCCTAATAATTTAGGTTTTGGAATGAGCACCTTTAGAACCTTAGGTATCTTTTAGATAAGGAGCAATGACATATGCCAAGTAATGTATCACAGGCAATAGGGACAGCCCAGCAGTTTATGCAACAGCCTAAGAACGTTTACGAAAAGAAACTCTTAGGTGTACAACAGAACTGGAACGTTACGGCAGAACAAGATGATAGCCGTTCACGTATAGGGAAAACCCTAGAAGCACTGGGAGTGTCCATTGGTCAGAATGATTTAGAACGTGAAAAGCAACAGTATGAAATCGCTCAGACAATAGCACCCCAGTTTTTCGATAAGTTAACAAATGAACAGAAAAGGAAACTCACCAATGCTGAAATCTTAGCAAACACTGGTGAGTACAACCTTAGTGATAATCGCTATGCAGTTGGTGTCTTAGACAAGTTGCGTGGTGAACACTTAAGCAACCAGTGGAATCAAGAGTACACCATGTATTCCATGAATCAACCACTGGCAAATAGTCTTGAAGAAGAACATCAGCGTTACGAGCAGTTTATGAATGGTAAATTTGATGAATGGCAAGACCTTAACAATGGGACTATTAGCAATCAGTACGCATTCTTCAATGGCTACTATGATAAACAAGCTGAACACGTTGTAGCAGTTTCTCAAAGTTATTTAGACAACAAAGAAAGACAAGTACAACAAGACCGAGTGACAACCATTCACTCAAAGGCAGTCGATGTAGGGCGTTTCTTTCAGTATAGTAAAGACTTAACTGATGAACAAATTGATGCTAAACTCATGGAACTTCAGACGTATGTCAACATAACACAAGGGAAGAACCCAGAAATTGAATTTAATATCAATAAGGACATCATGGAAACACTATTAGAGCATAGTGCTGACCAAAGGGTAATTGACCGTTATGGTGAGTTTACTGACTACCGTGGCAGACCAATTAAGGAAACACTGAACCCAGTAGATTATCGTGATAGAGTAGTTGCTAAGGGGCAACAAATTGCGAACCAGCAAGCCTTACAAGACCAAAAGGAACTTGATGCATTTACTTCAGTAGGTGCACTTGATGCTGAGTACACCCGCTTACAAAATTCTGATAAACTTGAAGATAAAGAAAAGGCACGCCGTTGGAGCACTAAGTATTACCAAAGAAGAAAAGAACTGGAAATTGAGGAAAAGCAACGGCAAGCTAGAATGCTGAAAGAGCAAACAGTACGAGGGACTGAAGAATGGCGTACAGGGCAACTCACTCAGATGATTAGAAATACTCTTAAAGAAGACTGGGCTGGTGTCATTCCACAGACTGAAAAGGAATTAGACGCAATGGGCTTAGGTGGACTGGTAGCACTTAACCAAGCAATGTTACCAATTCTTGACGAGTTAGCACAGGCTGGAGATGACGCTGGGTTAGCACGTTTAGCAAAACAGCCAATCATGGCTAAGGGTATGCAAGCGTACTTTAAGAATCATTTAGACATCGACTTGACACGAGGAGTTATGTCACCAGCTATTGAATTGGCTTTAAAGTATGCTGGTAGAGATGGTAATTACATTAAACAAGTAGTTGGTGAACAGTATGCACCAGATGTTACCGCATTGAAACTCTTAGTAGACACTAATGGTGTAGAACAAGGTATGCAGATTTATCGTGAAGGTAGGCAACGATTAGACAATACTGATGAAAAGAAACGTATTACTGATGAAATCAAGTTGTCCCCTAAAGGCGATATTCAAGTGTATGACCTCTACTGGGACGCTGAAACACCGTACACGTATAGCCCTGAAAAATTACCACCTGATATGATTAAAGACACTGAAGAATTAGCTATTCGTTATCGAGCCTTTGGTTTCTCCACAGAGCAGTCTTTGGAAATGGCTAGGATAGCTACTCAACAGAAATACGTTGCCGTTAATGGTGTCTTTATTCCTACTATTGACTATCAGAAGATTGTCAACATGAATACGCCACGGACTAATGAAGCCCTTGAATATGCTATTCGTGTCTTTACAAATGACTATGTGTCCCCAGCACGTTGGTTTTCTAATGGCTCAGATGTGTACTTAAGTGTTACTGAAAATGGAACACCTAAGTCTTACTCATTGAAACAAATTATTAATCAGGTAGACTACTCTACACAATGGTTTAAAGACCACCCAAGTGAAGACAACAACAGTAATTCAGATGTTACTTATGATAGTGTAGTTGATGAAGTTTTATATAGTGATGGACGAACAGACTAGGAAAGGAGAAACATGGCAACACATTGGTTTTTAGCACGAATACATGAACTTGCTGAAGCTGAGTATGGTAAAACATTTGCAGATTTACTTTTATATCAACAAAAAGGGGAATCTACAAATGGTACAAGTAAGGTATTCATGTTAACGAACAACCCCGGTGGGTTTACGCAAGGTCAAAAGCCAAATCGTTCAGGTGCTAGGCAACCAGAAGAAGAAGGAGCAAACTTTTATAAAGAGTATGATACACCTGAACAGGCTTATGATGACCTTAAAAGAAGTTTCTTTAATTACTACCCTGAGATTTATAACGCCAAAAGTATTGATGAGTATGCATCTATCTTAAAGGCTAATGGCTACTTCACTAAAGATTTACCTTCATATATTCAAATGATGATAAATAATAGTGGTGAAATGGGCGAAATTTTGCGTGACCATAATTATACCTATCAGGGTAGTGGTGGAACAGCTGATGAAAAAGAATGGGCTGACCCTATGAGTGGCTCATATGGTGGACTTAACCCCTTCTTTGTTGGTCAGAACCTTCCTATTTCTCCATATGGCTTAGGTGGGTCATTAAATAAAACTGGTGAATGGGTAAGCGTAGCTAGAGGAAACCGTACAGACTTAGGTGGAAGCTGGAGTGCCTTCAAAGACAGTTTTGCAGATGCATGGCTAAACAACGGTACAATTAGTCTAGGAAGAAACGCCCTGATTACCAAGGGTTATGACTTAATGGGTATGCCAAGGGAAGACCTTACAACCCTTAATGAAGCTACTTTAAAACAGACACTAGCTAACTTAGGTATGACTGAAGATGAGTACAACTCTAAACAGGGTAGACGTTATGAAACCTTTGAGCAAATCAAGTCACAAGCATGGGACACCCAGCAGTTACTCTTACTGGCTAAAATGAAGGGTGAAGACCTTGACCGTGAAGAACGTATTGAAGCACGAGGGACAACCGCAATGGGAGTGGCTGGTATGCTTACTGGGACACTTTTAGACCCACTCAACCTTGTACCAGCACTAGGTCAGGAAGCCCTTGCAGTTAAACTCATGGGGCGTGCTGGTGGGGCACTGGGAAGTAAATTGTTGTCTTCTCAGTTTGCACACATTGCTGAGATTGGTTTAACCAATGGTTTAATCAACGTTGGTGACCAGTATGTAGCTAACAAGGCTGGTTTCTGGAATCAACAAAATTATGGACTTGCGTTTGCACTGGGTGCTGGTGCTGGTGCTGGGTTGTCTTTCCTTAGACGAAATCAGTTGGTAGCACCAGATAAACCTAAAGGTAAAAACGTACAGACCTTTGAGAATGAAGTTGAAACTACCAGACAAAAAGCAGTCAATGGTATCACTGAAACTGAACCAGTGAAGCCTAAGACAAAGATTGACCCTGAAACCATTGCACCAGAACTTAGGGAACCGCCTAAGGTAGAACCTTTAGGTGGACTTAAACGCCTTGATGATGACCTTGTAGAACCAGTGATGTTGAACATTCAGAAGAAAGATGGACTTGTTGACAAGGAACTCATCAATACCCTTAATGAACGCTATGACTTGAAAATCAAAGGGGACATTACTGGGGACACACTAGGCAGATACCTTCACAATGAGCCTGATGTGTCTTATGTCCGTTCTACTAAACTGGTCAAAACTATGGAAGCCTATGGACTGGAAACAGTTGAAGACATGGCTAGACATGTACTGGCGTACAATAAGCACTCTAAGACAGGTGCTATTAAGGAATACTTTGAAGACATCATTGGTGGCAAACTTAGTGATGCTCAGTTTCTGGACGTTGCTAGACACATCAAAGAGGGTGGCACATTCAAGAACCTTACACTGAAACTTGATGATGGTAGTATGTTTGTCAATGGCGAACGTGTGTCTAAAGACAACATCATTGGTAAGGCTATTGACAATGACCCTATCTTTGATGACCCTTCAGAAATTCCTGAGCTATTCATGCATGAAACAACTGTTAGAAAAGTTGGTGAAGGTAAACCTAAGAAAGTACCAGACAAGGACTATGACCCCTTTGGTGCTGAAAAAGATGGACGTGTTGAAGACAATGAGTTAAGCCTTAGAAGTCAAGATGCAGTTGACCGGGAACAGCAACTGGGTGGCAATAAGATTGTACAAGTGGCTGGACGTAAAGCAGAAACCAATAGACTTATTGGCAACCGCTATGGTGTCTTTATTGACTCAGTATCACGAACCATGAATAAAATCGCTAAACTCATGGGTATTGACCCACGAATGCGTGACGTGAACACTGGGAATCGACCACCAGTATCAATGGAAAAGAAAGTATTCATGAAGAAGTATGAGAAACCTCAAAGTGACTTCCGTGTTGCCTTTAAAGACTGGTGTGTTGAAAACAATACGTTACCAACAGCTAATGCTAAAAGACGCTTTAATGAAGAAGTTAACAACGTGTATGACAGCAAGCATAACCCTTACAATGCTGATGGTTATACATCAAGTAGCAAAGCAATTAACAATGCAGTAAAAGCAGTAGAGGACTTCCGTGAACTTGACATGCGACTTCACAAATTAGCTGGTACACTTCCTGAAGACTTTCAGGGTGCTGGTGAGTTATGGAGAAGAGTTGACTATGATAAGCAAGGTGTCTTACGAACGAAATTCTCTAGTGATAAAAAATTCTTCAACTTCATTAAAGACATGGCAATGGAATCAATCAAATGGAACGATATTGACCCTAAATTCAAAGAGGAATACATTGAGTTGCTCCAAATGTCAGACAAAGAAGCTGAAGAAATCATGCGTAAGAAAGGTATTGATTTTGTCATTGGTAGGAATATCAGTGGTAGTAGCAATGCGTTTAAAGACATGGACGCCGTGAAGGGCTACATTAAGAATCAGATTTTGTCTAAAGATGAAAACATGTTTAGAGAAGTGGTGGCTGGCCACTGGGCTGAACAGGTAACAAAACGTCAAGATGACATCTTAAGTGACGTGCATGTGTCTTCTAATAAGCTAGGATACTATCAAGCACGCTTACCTATGGACACTAACAAAGTCTTTGAGTTACCTGATGGCAACTTGTTTACCTTTAATGACAGCTTAAGGAATCAGGACTTAGACACCATTATGGCTTATGTAGCTAACCGTTCGAGTGGCACAATGGCACTTAAGCGTGCTGGTATAGACAACCCAGTGACTGACTTAAGACAAATCTATGAACGAGTAGAGGGTGAGTTGTCTGAAGCCGTTCAGAAACGGTTAATACCAAGGTCACAAATGACAAGAGAATTAGAGGAACTTAAAGATGTATTCCACAACATTAGTGGTGCTTTAATATTCCCTGAGCATATCCACCCAGACAAAGTACCTGACATGATTAAGCGTATTCTCTTAGGTGAATCTTATAGACAAAATGGTATGAACTTTGGCGTCAACCAGATTGGTGAAATGGTAGGTGGCACTGGAGTTGTTGGTGCACGAGCCTTATTCCACTACATACCAGCCTTGCATGACCTATTGCACAAACTTAAGTATTCTAAAGACTTCAGTGCTAAGCAGTTGAGTGTCTTTAAGGATATGCACTTAGGTCACGAACTGGCACAGCACATCTGGTACAACCCTAAGTTACAACGAAATGTATACGGCTCAATGGCTGAACAGCAAGGTGTCACAATGAAACTCTTAGGTAACATTCAGAGTGCAGTTGATTTTGGTGGCAAGGTCACTTCTACAATCAATCAAATCTCACGATTGACACACCTCAGTGTTGCCGGTATCAAAGCCGATATTATGCCTGAGATGATGTTATGGGCTAGAGGAGAATTTAATAGTACCCTCAGAAAGAACCTCTTTAGTGACAGACACTTAGCTGAAGCTGGTATCAGAAATGCTGATGAATTTAAGAAAATTCTTAGAGATAGACTGATGAACTTAGGTGATGAAGACGATGCATTGTCTAAGGCAATCACTAAGTGGCAAGATGAAGACCTCACCAGTTACATGAAGCTAGAAGCATTCCTTGACCTTGCAAGTCAACGTGCTATCTTACAGCCTGACCTTTGGAACACGGCTAGAAAGTACAATGGTTTTGCTGGACTGGTACAGGGTATTGTCTTCCAGTTTAAGAACTTCTCACAAATGGCACTTAATGGTCACTTAGGACGCATTCTGAATAGCCGTGAACGTGAAGACTTTAACTTGCTCATGACAACATCAATTAGTAATGGTGTCATCTGGGCTACTTCAGTATTCTTCAATTCGTTCAAATACTTTGGCAATGATGAGCAGAAACGTCAAGAGTACCTTGAAAAGACACTCACACCTGAACGCTTGATTACCACTGGTATGCTTAGAAGTAGTGTGTTGTCTGGGTTGTCTTTTGCCAATGACGCATGGGAAGTTGCTATGGGTGGTACTACTAGCCGTACTACAGTTGACCGTGACCCTAACAAGCAAGGTGGCTTACTGTACAACTTATTTACTCAGTTACCAGCCACACAGAGTGCTTATCGAGCATTCAATGGTGCAACCAGTACGCCTGAAATTATGGCTAACTTAATGGCGAATAAGGACACTGATGTTGACCCATTGGTACGCTTATTCCCTCTTGACCGCTGGTTACCAGTGAAGGGGGCATTGTCCATCTTAGCTGACAAAGCTGACTTAGAACAGAAACGCCAAAGAGAACGCAAGCGTAAACAAGATGAACGCAATAAGAAGAAATTAGAACAAAGAAAGGAACGCAATGACAGACAACAGAACGTACAAAACCAAAGTATACTTGACATGCTCAAATAGTCAAACCAACTACACGTTTGCATTTGACTACATCAATGTGAAGTACGTTAAGGCAACAATCAATGGTGGCAATCCGTTAACATGGGGAACTGACTATGTTGTCAATGGGCACACCTTAACGCTTACCAAAAGCCCAGCACAGGGGGGCTTATTGCTCATCTATCGTGAAACACCAACAGACAAAACCGTTGAGTGGTACGATAGCAGTATCTTACGAGCAAAAGATATGAACCTCTTTAATACCCAGTTATTACACGTCAATGAAGAAAATGTTGACCGACTGGCTGACAGTGGTATTCAGGAAGACAAACTTGACAATCGTTGGGACGCACGAGAGAAACCTATTAAGAATCTTAAAGCACCAACTGAAGATACTGAAGCAGTAAATTTAGGCTTTCTAAAGAAAACCCAAGAATCATACCTTAATGCAAGCCAAGCGAAAGTCAATGAAGCAACCACTCAGGCACAACTTGCGACTAATCAAGCGAATAACGCTAAGGAGTACGCAAGACAAGCTAAGGCAAGCGCTGATGCAGCAAGTATGTCACAAGTGCAAGCCAGTACAAAGGCTAGTGAAGCCCAAGCGAATGCAAGTAGTGCTAGCAATAGTGCATCCAATGCGAGCACCAGTGCTGACAATGCAAGCGCCAGTGAAACCAATGCATTCAACAGTGAACGAACCGCTAAGGGACATGAAGACAAAACTAGGGAGTACATGGGAACTACTTTGTCTTATAAACTTGATGCAGGCCAAAGTGCAGCCCATGCGAACAACTCAATGATACAAAGTGCAACCTATGCAGAAGAAGCTAAGAAGTACCGGGATGAAGCTAAGGCAATCGCTGGTAAAGATTTTGTGACCAATGAAGCCTTTGAGAGTTACAAGCAGAGTGTACCAAATAGCATTCAAGCCGAAGTAGACAGTCATAATGAATCATTATACGCTCACTACCAGTTGTTTCAAAATGTTAATCAAGAATTAGACACAAAGGCTACTAAGAATGAGTTAAACACAATGAAAGACAATGTGAATAACCAGTTGGCAAACAAAGCGGATATGGCTGACTTGTCATCTAAGCGTGATATTAGTAACGCTACATTTAGCAATAATATTGTTGTCGATAATGGAGAATGGAGTGGCCTAGAGCTTAAAACTAGCAATGGTAAGTATATGCAGATTGAAGTGGCACCAGATAAAGATAATCGAATTGGTACACTTATGAGGAAAAATAGTAATGGTGAGACTGAAGCAGTACTTAATATACCAATGCGAACAGGAACACTGGCAACTACTGACCAAATTCCTGAAGGTGGACTAGGGAATGAACCATTTATGCAAAATAATACATCAGATGCACACCTTATTAAAAACAACTATTGGGGAGTATGGACAAGCACAGAAGCACTTACTTTTGACTGGTTTAGCGCCGATAAGAGACCTTATGTTGAATTTGGCACTCAGGGAATTAAACTACAGGGTATTATAGTACGTCATGTTGTAGCTGAAAGTACTTCTGGCTCAGGTTTCTGGCGTGAATGGAGTGATGGGTGGCTAGAACAGGGCGGTTTTGTAGCCTCTAGTGGGAGAGATACTCAACTTAATTACAATAGACCATTTAGAAGTGAACCAACTATAAATGTTATAGCTAGAGCACACGACGGTACTTACCTAAGCGGTTCTCAAAGTAATGCGCAGGTATCTTATATAGGTAATACAGGTTGCCGTATTTCTATGTATGACGCTAATAATTTACAAGGTTACTGCTGGCAGGCATGGGGGTGGAAAGCAGAATGATAGGACAAAAGATATATAAGACAGACCTAAGTAATTACACCGAGGTAGCCCAGTGGTGTAATGCTAACAACGCTACAATAGTAGACCGTGATGACTACTATGAGGTAGTACCAGTAGTCCACATTGTTACCCTTGAAGACCAAAAGAGGGAACTTTTTGATAAAGTTGAAATGCTCAAAAGTGCATACGCTGGAGCGCTACTCATGGGTAATGATGTGACAGACATTAAGGCAAGTTTTGAAGAAACAACAGCTAAACTAGCGGAAATCTTAAAGAAAGAACGAGAGGAATAACTATTGGAAAATATACCTTTGAAAGCATTTCAAAATGCATTAAGCATGGCACTATTGATTAGTATTCTTGTCTTTGCTGATGTCTTAACCAAATGGTTTTGCATTATAGACAAATACAATCGTGACCAAAAGAGAGAGTGTAGTTTAGCAAATACTTTTAGGGGAATGTTCTTCAGAGCGTGGCAAGAAGGGTATTTAGAGAGTAGAAAATTTAGGGAAGAACTAGGGAAGAAATCAAAGGCGTACGGTATAGCAATTCTCATAGCTATTGCCGTGTACCTATTCCCAGACTTTACGGTACAAGGTGTACCAGCAGATGAAGCACTCAGTTTTATCATTTACTTATCAGTAGTGGTAGCTGAGTGCTTTTCTATTGTAGAAAATTTGAAAGAAATGGGAGTTAAAGAAGCAAGTTTTGTGAGGGACGGACTATTAGCAGTCTTAAGAAAATTCGGGGTGAACCCTTCACCAGACATCACTAGAACTGAAAGGAAAGACAAAGATGAATCAAATTAATTTTCAAGACCTAAGCAACTACACAGTACCAGCTAGAGGACAAATCAATAGAATTTACCTTCACTGGACAGCTGGACGCTATGGGCAACACTTTAGCTACTACCACTTGAATATTGACGCTGACGGAAGCCTATGGACTGACATGTATGGCTTTACAGACAAAAGGGCACACACATGGAGAAGAAACAGTAATGCTATTGGTATTGCCCTTGATTGTGCTTATGGCTCATCTATTGATTATGACGGACAAGTTACTCATGGGGACTACCCACCAACTGAAGCCCAGATTGACATGTTGTCTAAAGTAGTCGCTAAACTTTGTATCGAAATTGGTATTCCTATTGGTTACCCAACAGTCATGACGCATGCAGAAGTGGCTGACATTGACGGTTATGGTATCTTTGACAGTGACCCAGATATGCGGTGGGACTTGTATGGTTTAGGGGACGAAATTCGTATGAGAGCCGAAAGGTACGCTTATGAGTGGGAACATTAAAAGAGCAATCAGAATCGCGTGTTGTGTTGTCTTTATTGGAATACTTGCGACTGGCTTATGGTTTTACCTTTACCAAAAACCACCTGATAGCATTAAGCCCCCAGCGCCACCAACGAGTGAATCAGTAGCGGTACAACATAAGACAACCAACACCACTACTTACCAGTATGTTCCTAAGGTTACACCACAAGACCCAGATGTTGAAGTGTTGTCTAAGCCTAAGCCTATCACAGTGGCAATCAATGGAGTGAAACATGAGATACCTACTGATACCGTGAAGGAAGAGCACAAGTTAGACAATGGCAAGCTAGTGGTTACTGAGGAGCGTGAAGTGAAACTTAACTTGACCATTCCTGAACAGCCTAAGTTTAAAAAAGGTGTATACATCGAGAATGACTTAAGCAAGGGTACACAGGATATTAATGTAGGTGTACGTGCAAGTTATCAGACAAAAGACTTTGATGTTGACCTAAAAGCTGAACTATGGACTAAAAAGGATAAAGACAAAAGAATTACAGCCACTGTTACCAAGTGGTTTTAATAGACATTCAATTTGAAGTGCTGGAAGCGTACCACAGAGCGTTTTTAGCACTTCTAATTGTTTTCTAATGGTTTTATATAGGAGAAGAAACAATGAGTAAGAAAATACGTTTGAGAGTACCTAAGAAAATCTCATATGCAAAAGCAATCAGAGAGAAATGTTTAGAGTGCACATGCAACCAACCTAACGAAGTCAAGTATTGTACCATTACTGACTGTGCATTATTCCCTTATCGTTTTGGTACAAGTCCTGAAACGTATCTCAAACGGTATGAAGAAAATATTATTTTAGTTAAATAAGGCTACTCAGAGAGCGTTTTTAGCACTTAACTATTTTGTCTAGGGTAATTACACCTAAAAACAATTAGAAGTGCTGAAAGTCGTTCCTGAGTAGCTTATTTTGTATAGAAAGGAAAGTATGGACAAGAAGAAGCCTACAGTTTTTGACAAACGAGCGGTTATTGATACCATTGCAGAACTGGAAGTCATGGCGCTAAAGGAAGGGCTGGAAGACCCTGAGTTAAGACGCAACCCAGCATTCCTTGAAAAAGTAAGACGCTTTATGAAAGACCACAAGTTAGAAACCACAGCCAACTTGACCACCATTGTGACCAAAGCCGTGGAACACCAGACAAAAGAAATTCCTATTTTTGATGATGAGGACATGGACTAATGGCAAGCTATAAGTGGAGTAAAGAACAAATTCAGAAAGCTAAAGAAGACTTTCGAGTGTTCCTATTCATTGTATGGGACGCCGTTGGTCTTCCTGAGCCTACACCGATACAGTATGACATTGCGAATTGCCTACAGCACCTACCTAATGACCGCTTTATTATCCAAGGTTTTCGTGGTGTAGCCAAGTCGTTCATCAGCTGTGCTTTTTGTGTGTGGTCTTTATGGAGAGACCCTCAGTTAAAAATTGAGATTGTATCAGCGAGTAAAGACAGAGCGGACGCCAATGCAGTCTTCATTAGAAACATTATTAGAACCATTGATTTTCTTGAGCCCCTCTTACCACGTAAAGGACAACGAGACACTCAGAATCAATTTGATGTAGGTGAAGCAGTCCCTGATATTTCACCTTCAGTAAAATCAGTAGGTATCACCGGACAAATCACTGGTAGCCGTGCTGATATTCTACTGGCTGATGACGTGGAAATTCCAAACAATAGTGGTACGCAAGTACAACGAGCTAAGCTAGGGGAAGCTGTAAAAGAGTTTGACGCCATTATCAAACCTGAAGGAAATATCATTTACCTAGGTACACCTCAAAATGAAATGAGTTTGTACAATGAGCTACAGCAACGTGGCTATCAGACACGCATATGGACAGTTATGTACCCTGAGACCAGCGCTGAACGTGAGTTTTATGGAGACCGACTGGCTAAACGTATTGCAGACCGCTATGATAGCAACCCAAGGTTATGGGCTGGAAAGCCTACAGACCCTAAACGTTTCAACAAGGAAGAAATATATAAACGGCGTTTGTCTTATGGTAAAGCCGGTTTTGCCCTTCAGTTTATGCTCAATACAAACTTGAGTGATGTTGAGAAATATCCTTTGAAAGTGGCTGACCTTATTGTCTCTAGCCTTGACCCTAATGAAGCGAGCTTGACTTATAGTTGGTCTAATGAGCGCATGCATCGACTGGCTGATGTTCCTTGTGTAGCACTCAAGGGAGACTATTATCATGAGCCTAATAGTAGAAGCACTGAGACCGTTCATTATACCGGCTGTTGTATGGCGATTGACCCCAGTGGTAGAGGGGAAGATGAGACAGCGTATGCAGTCATTAAGTATCTTAATGGTTACCTCTTTTTAGTTGAAGTAGGTGGCTTCAGAGACGGCTATAGTGATAGCGTATTGCAACAGTTAGCTAACAAAGCGAAATATCATGGTGTGAATGAGATTGTCATTGAGGGGAACTTCGGGGACGGTATGTTCACCAAACTGTTTACACCAGTTGTCATTAGAACACACCCATGCGCCATTAGTGAAGTAAAGAACTATTCCCAGAAGGAAGCACGTATTATTGATACCCTAGAACCAGTCATGATGAGACATAAGCTCATTGTGAATACTCAAGTTATTATTGATGACTTTGCTATCTATGAGATGAATCAGCAGTATTCTCTCTTTTACCAGTTGACAAGACTAAGCCGTGACAGAGGAAGCCTTGCTCATGATGATAGACTTGATGCTGTTACCATGGCTGTTAAGTATTGGTTAGACCAAATGGACAGGGACGAACAAGTTGGTATGAATGACCTTATGGAGCAACAACTGGAACAGTGGTTAGACCCTGATAGGGGTATCTTATGGCAAGAAGATAAGGTGGACGTAAGGGGACATTTTAACTACTTAAAGAAATTCTAGTACCAGTGGACTTTTTGAGTGAGAATGTTTTTGATAACGCTAATTGGAACACTTAATACCGCTTTTAATTGGCACACTAGTTGGAGATAAGGGAAAACAAAAGAAAAACTAAAGGTATATATACATGAGAGCTAAAGGTTAACTAATAGATACTATAGGTATACTATAGGTATACTTAAGTATTCCTTATTTACCACCTGGTGAGATGTCCTTTAGCATACTAAAGTACCCTCATGTTCTCCAACCATGAGTATTCCTTTAGACTGACAAAGGTAATACCCACCAGTTACATATGAATTAAATATTGGTTCTCCTATAGGGGGCTTGCAAGAGACAAATCACTGTTTCATGTAGGCTCCCTTTTTTTTATTTTGAAAGGTAGTGTTGTCTACATGTTATCAGTGAGAACGTTTGCAAGGCGTATAGGTGTTACTGAAGCTACTATACGTAAAAAACTTAAGAGTATGTCAAACTTAAGGCTCAACTCAAGCGGACGATACGAACTAACAGAAGAAACTTATATAACATTTTCTTTACAAATTCTATCCAAAATTATATGCTAAAGATAGCCATAGTAACGTGATTGTTCATCAGAAAGGACAATCAATGTTAAGCACTGGAAAAATAAACAAAATAGTTAAACCTAATGGTAAGACCTATTATTACCTTTCACAGTTTCCGATAGGTTACGATGACAATGGAAAGTTAATGTATAGGAAAGCCACTGGTCTACCGTCAAGAGAAGCTTGTGAAGACCTGAGAAAACAATGGTTAGCTGAACGTGAAACCATGGCTATCACTCAGGAAGACAACAAGTCATTCTATAGTTACTGCAAGAATCTTTTTAAGTCCGATAGGAATCTTGAGGAATCAACCAAACTGGTACGTCTAAGTGTTATCGAGAAGCACCTAAAATACTTACTTACTCAAAGTACCATATAATGAGATAACACCTAAGATACTTAATGACTACACTGAGCACTACTTAAAGACAAATGTGTTTAATGTAAAAGTTGTAATAACTAAAGCCCTTAATGAACTATACAAGACTGAGGTACTTGATAGAGACCTAAGACCACTTGTGCGCTATCCTAAGCAAAACCATAAAGACAAAAAGAAGCCTTTGTCTAAGAGTGAAGTCAACTTGGTATTCAATCAAGTCAAAGGACATCGACTTGAGCATGTAGTGCACCTAATGTTTAAGACTGGTCTAAGAATTGGTGAACTGCTAGCACTTAATTGGGAAGACATTGAGTTACTAGAGGATAACTTAATAGTTACTCATGTAAACAAGTCTATAGGGCGTTCTGAAATAGGCTTTATAGAAAAAGCGCCTAAGAACAGACAAAGCATTCGAGAGGTCTACACCTATGACGAAACCTTATGGAAGCTACTGGAGACCGCTAGAGAGAACGCTAAGATTAAATGGGTAGCGCCTAATAGAAGCAATTCGTCTCATATGCACCATATGGGTATCGCTAGAATGCTAAATGAAATTGGAGAGACTATTGGGCTCAATGGTACACTCAACCCACATAGGGCTAGACATACGTACATATCCACTTGTCTTCATAACGGTATCAAACCTGAGTACATAGCGCCTCAAGTAGGACATAAAGACACCATGATGATTTATAAGGTGTACGGAAGGGCTACTGAAGAAATCAAAAATGTATTTAAAAACATGTCAAACTATTAGTCAAACTACGTGGGTACTAATAGATGCTGTAAGGAACAGCTGTTATAATAATATAGCAACATTGAAACCATATAGTAATCACTGGTATAGCAATTAGTTTGACCTCTAAATTTGACAACATGTAGTTACCGGTGGGCAATCACGAGAACGGCTAAAAGGG
>CYGL01000131.1_pt1 | contig 39097 bp, 46 predicted proteins | sample 485531 | NCBI WGS metagenome assembly CYGL01 (sample SAMEA3497897, study PRJEB9818) | human gut metagenome | reverse complement strand
GAGAGAAACAGACAACTGGCAGAGTATGCTGACCGGGCAGCCGAAGCCGGAAGAGTCTGTGAAAAACAGTACGACACCCTGACCAGATAGCATGGCATTTTTCATGGTACTGATTTCCGGTGACGGTATATAAAACGGTACGGTGAAAATCAGGTTGCAGAAAGTTGTTATCAGTCAATTTGTTATGCATGTCGTAAATAATTGAGTGGGAATGATTAACAGCTAACTCATAGCAAGTCATTCCTATTCAGATGCCAACTCAACCCTCTGTTTTTGCAGAGGGTTTTTGTTTTTATGTATTCATTTCTATTCACTCTACACCATATTTTTCGGCGGTACAGGTGACGGTATTACCTTAAAGGTATACTCTCATACCGTCATGAAAATGGTTTCTATACGGGTGAATTGTGCTTACCGATACAAAATTAAAAAACCTCAAGCCGCAGGACAAACTGTACAAGGTCTCCGATCGTGACGGGCTGTATGTAGCTGTGCTTACGTCAGGCACGGTCTCGTTTCGCTATGACTACCGTATCAACGGTCGCCGCGAAACACTGGTAATCGGGCAGTATGGGCGTGACGGTATCAGCCTGGCAGAAGCGCGAGAAGAACTGATTGCTGCAAAGAAGCTGCTTAAAGCAGGCCAGTCGCCGGCTGCGGCTAAACGTGACGGTATCAAAAAGATTCGTGGTGCCGAGACGTTTGCGGTACATACCGACAGTTATATGAAACACGTCATCCTGGCTGACAGTACCCGCGCAATGAAGCAGGCGGTGATCGACCGTGACATACTTCCGGTTCTTGGCAACAAAATGATGGCTGAAATTACCACATCGATGGTTCGTGATTTGTGTGACCGGATTGTCGAACGCGGTGGTCGGGCAACAGCAGTACAGGCCAGGGAGATCATCAGCAGCGTATACCGTCACGCCAATGACCGTGGTCATGGTTTGTTTAATCCTGCGGCTGACATTAAACCTTCGTCTATCGCCATATTTAAACCACGAGAGCGAACACTGACACCAGAAGAAATTGGCCTGTTCTTCCGCACGCTGGATGCCATTGGTGCTATGGGCACTATGAAAATGGCTTTAAAGCTGGTGCTTATCACTATGGTTCGTAAAGGCGAATTCACCAATGCAACGTGGGATGAAATAGATTTTAAAAAATGGACATGGACAATTCCTTCAGACCGCATGAAGGGAAGCCGGGCGCACGTTATTTACCTGCCTAAACAGGCACAGGATATATTGGTTGGGTTGCAGATGTGCGCTGGTGGAAGTGAATATCTGGTTCCTGGTCGTTACAATTTCCGGAAGCCATTATCTAATGCCGCGCTGAACTCTCTGATCGACAGAACGGTGAAAATAATAAATGAAGATGGTGAGCATATTCAGGGCTTCACCGTACACGATATGCGCCGTACAGCCAGTACGTTGTTGCATGAGGCTGGTTATCCTTCAGACTGGATTGAAAAGGCTCTGGCACATGAGCAGAAAGGTGTGCGCGCCGTATATAACAAAGCGGAATACGCCAGACAGCGCGCCTACATGTTGCAGCAGTGGGCCGATATGATTGATTCCTGGATTAACGGGGAGCATACGGATCTGATTCCGTTCTCCCCGTCGAAGTTTGAGAAGTGGATGGCGGGGGAATAACGTTTAATAGTTCTGCTGATTTTCTTCCATCTCTGCTTCTGCTGCCAGTGATTCAATTTTGTTTTCGAATATTGCTGACAGTGTTGCAAATTCAGCATCAGTGACAGCGGGAATTGGAACAAACCTGAGCCCGCTGTGTGCAAGCATGTTTGCAGTTTCAAGGCATTTTCTTAAATCTGCTGGTGATGCCCTGTTCATGCAGCACGCTCCCGCCCCTGGTTGTCTGTTGGTGACAGCGGAGCATTGCTGAATGCATTTGTTAATCTGGCAATATCCAACGCGTATCCAGGGTGTAGTTGCACTGCCGGGTCTTCGCACTGATTACCCCAAACATCGAAGCCATGAGACGACTGGCGGGCGAATAGTTCAATGCGAGAAACATCGCCTAACAATTGCACAAGTTTTTCACGAACGACATCTGGTTTTCTTGAGTGCTCAAGCCGCGGTGCAGTAAATGACTGAACGATCCCTGCATTAATGCGCGGAGGTAGTTTTCCCTTTACCGCAAACAGGCAATCTTCACTATTGGCGCGAGTCATGTGTCCCATACCCATAACCAGTTTATCTGGTTGTCGACTACCACATTTTATCCACGTGAAGCCCTTCATGGTCATAAGACGGAATCCCCAGGCTTCAACAACTTTTAGTGCTTCGAGTGGTTGTGTTGGCACCCACCACATGGCCAACAGACAGTTTTCATCGGCTAAATCCCACACAGGAAGGCGGCAGATATCCAGCACACTCATAACCGGATATTTAAAACCGGCACCGCGATTACCATCTGCGGCTTTGTCCCGGTATACCCAGGGTGGATCTGCATAGATTAGTGTGTATTTCTTAGTCATAAACCACCCCACAACATCCTATGCCGCTATAGTCGCCACGGCGAAGGCCGTTACCTTTTGTGATACATTGGTCCCTGCGAACCGCGATCCTTGCACGTTCAACATCACCAGAAGCAACATCCATACACTGAAGCCAAAGGTGAGCGGCAATGCGGAACTGCCCTTTTTTCTCTCTTTCAATCGCGAGTTTTTCGATCTCTATCGCCGCAGGAGTAACGGCAACAACCTTTGAAGGACGGCGCATTGAAACCTTGTTCATGTGATATTTTTCAAGTCGGCTTAACTTTCTCACTTAATCCAACCCTCTCTGAAAATTAATGCCAGCAGATAAAGCCATGCTGAAACAGAGGCCAGGAATAAGTACCATCCTGACCATTTGCTCCAGTGCCTTAGCAGCACACTCATGCAGCGTTGCTCACAGGACGATATACACGTTGCTGAACAGGAGGCTTTTTACCCTGGAACTCTGCCGGGCTTGCTGCCTGACGTTCATCAAGCCAACGCTCAACTTCGTCACGGTTCCATGCGCAGCGTTTGTCAGTGATATACCAGCGTTTAGGAAATTCACCTGCGCGCTCCATACGGTCGATAGTGCTCCATGACAGTGGCACCACCGCCAGGAGTTCCTTCTTACCTAATGCACCTTTCATAAATACCTCTCTTGGTTGCAGTGCGGCGCGCGTGGCGCCGCGGTGGTGGTTACTCGAATTCTGGACGCATATCGTTAAGCGTCATCATGAATTTTTGGTGATATTCATCACCGAGCTTTTCAGCCATAGTGTTAATTTCATTTTCAGCGCGCTTGAACATCGTTTTTGCATCTTCAGCAGATGGATCCAGGCTATTAAGTATCGCGATGATATATTCTCGAGCTTCTTCTCGTTCTGAATCTGAAATTGGCGATAGGTGTTGACGCTCATCGTCAACTACGGAATATTCACCAGTGATAACAGCTGCGTTATCTTGGCTAAGTCCAGCTTCAGCGCGCTCATCCATAACAACAGCCTTCTGCATTTCAATAGAAACAGGAAGATATTTGAACAGTCGGCGAATTACTGTTTTTTTAGCCATCTCATCGAAGTGATCAACCCATGGGCCACTGCTACCGGCTTTGCTCAGTGCACGAACTTTCTCAACGTCTGCCCGGCTCATAACTTCAAATTGGACTCCGCCATCTTTCAGTCGTGCAACGGCGTAAACGTGCGTTAATTCTCCGCGGTCACCTGTTTCGCAAGGTAAATGCTCGAGCGTTTCTTCCAGGCCGTATGAGTAGCTGAATTTGTCGTTTGTATGTACGGTACGAGCCGAGATACTCAGGATCTGCCCAGAGCGGCGGGCAAGGTCAATCATTCCGCGATAGCCGATAATCAGCTGTGCTTCTGTAGATACGGTTTCCCATCTTCCATTTACTTTCTGGCGTTTGTCGAACGGTATCAGGTAAGCGTGTCCAAGAGCTCCGCCTGGTTCAAGACCCAATTGGGCACATTGCATAATTGCCCCCAGGAAGCTGGCTTGGTCGCATGATGCAAGTTTTGGAACCTTTCGGATCTCTGTGGTTGCTATGCGCGCCAGACGGTCTGCTGTCATGTGCTTTGGAAGTGCCAAAGCCATCTGAGCTTTAATTTTGGGATCTGCCAGAAGTCCGGCCAGAGTTGTTGGTTTCTCATTATGATGTGCAACTTGGTTACCGGTAGCCGCTGCCTTAAGTGCATTGATAGACATTTTTTCTCCTTACTTCATTCTGAAGACGCGTTGTGTCGTTGTTGTTTTGAATTTTTCGAATAACTCAGGGTGTACTGACTGGAATAGCTTCTGGTCGAATCTGTTGCTGATCTGAGATTTCCATGTGCAGAGCGGCTTTCCGTCCAGGGTCAGGACTGAGTGCTCTTGCATGTACATCTTCAGCTTCTCTTCTGATATAGCTATTTCTTCTTCCAGTGATTTTCTGCGTGACTTCATGTCTCGTAGAGCGTTGAATAGTGCGAGTGCCTTTCCGTCAGCCTCGATACTTGTCCCGGCATCTTTCTCAAACATCAGCGATACATCGCTTACGCTGGTAGCTTCCGGCGGGTTAAGATTTTTCACTCGGTCCCAGAAAGCGATTTCTTTTTCTAAGATCGCTTGGATAGTTTCTTCATCACGCTCAACCCGATAGATTCGGAAGTCGTCGCCACCGATAAGCACACCGAAAACGCATACCTGTTTGTTTGTAACCATCAACCCGTGCATGGCCTGGGCCGTGTAATGCACAGGAATTGCATCTGTCTGGATTTCTCCCCATTCTTTGGCTTTGAACGGACTAACTGTTTTGATCTCAATGTTCTCGCCTGACGCTGCTTCTGCATCGATCTCAGCTGCAATAAAATCGTAATCACGGTGGATATAGCGGTTTCCGCGATGAACGATTTCCATCCCTGTTTCCTCAGAAAGCAGGTCTATTACGTATGGCTCCATACGCTGGCCACGCGTGAAAACTTTCTGTTTGCTTGGGTCTACTGGTTTGACACGTGGCTGGACCTTATCCAGATAAACCTCAAGCGGGGTGCGCCATGGGCTAATTCCAAGAATCCCTGCAACATCGCTTCCTCCGATGTATTTTGTTCTATCCATGATTCCAGCGTTCCGCATCATGCCGCGTCCCTCTGCCCATCAAGCTGATCAGCCAGATCCCAGCGGGCGATAATTGCCATTGCCTCGCGCCGGTAGGAATCCATCAGTTCTTCGAACTCTGGACTGTCTTTAGCGGCCTCCAGTACTTCCTGGCGAACGCCTTTACCTGTTACAGCGTCGAAAGTGGAGGCTAGTTGATGAAGCCGGATGCTCTCGATCAGTTCAACTTGTCGGTCATATAGCTGTTCTGACAGGCGGTAGTCCTTGTCGAATGCCAGCATGATTTTTTGAAGATTTTTCTGCTGATTAACGTTCATTATCAGCCCTCCCATATCTCGTTATCGTTGGCTACATCGCGAGCTTCTTTGCTGACGAAAGCCCACTTAATGCCTTCCTGTAAGGTGCGGAACTTCCAGCTCATGAATCCGCATGCAGTAACGCAGTACCAACCGTTGATGATTTTCCACTGCATAACTTGTCACCTCGGTCTGTTACCGTTGAGGTAATAATTATGCGTATCTGGTTTGATGTCAATAGATATGAGTTAAAAAAATTACCCATAAGGTAATCTGTCTGGCAATAAAAAAGCCGCCAGAAGGCGGCTTACTTGCTGAAAACTATAGTTTTATTGTTTGCTTTTTTCGTTCTGGTTGATGACAAATTCAATGTAACTTTCGATCTTTGCCTTCTCTGTTTCAGGTAACAATGCGTAGCGCGAGCGGTCATAGTTGATAGTCGCGGGGTCGTGCGGGTGAATCAGTAATTCATATCCGTGACGCCCGAATGCGGATGCAACATTCTCCAGGGTGGAAATGGAAACGCTGACCTCATTGTTTAACAGACGGCTGATTGTCACCTGGGCGACGCCGGATGCGCGGTGAAGTTTTCCCTGTGTTGAAAGGTCGCGGCTTTCGCTCATCCAGCGTTCCAGGTTGTGAGCCGCCAGCTGACCTATATCGCTCGGGCCGACAGGCTGAAAACCCTCCTGAGAAAGCGAACGATCAATATCAAGCCAGTTACGGGGTTTATTGGCGGCAGCTTCAATTTTTCGCGCAACCTGGTCGCCGATAACCTTCTTGCCAAGAGCCCAGCGGTTTACCAGATTTGCCTGAGTTCCAAGTTTTTCTGCCATCCGCGTCTGAACACCATTGAATTCACGGTCGATCAAGTCGTTGAGATTTTGCCTGCGGACGTCCTGGATACTTTTCATTTTCTGGAAAATCGCCTCATATATGAATCAGTAGATGATTCAATTTAAAGCAATATTACCCAACAGGTAAATGCACCTCATAGGTAACTATTCTTGATTTTTGTTACCTTATGGGTGAATATTTATTATCTGAAATAAATATCAGGCAATAGCTATGAGCGATAACGGACATTTCGATTTCAAAAAGCACTGGCTTGCACTTACTCCGGATGAGCGTGAAGCCTTCGCACAGGAAGCCGGAACGACGAGTCACTATATCCAGACTCACTTAACAGGTAAGCGCAAAATGCCAGGTAAGGTATTGATGAATGGGCTTTTTAAAGCCTGTAAAACAAGACAATGGCTGCGCTCAAAAGCAGAACTGGCATACTTCTTCTACTCATGATATCCAGCCACAACCCTCTGTAGACCGCCACCCGGCGGTCTTTTCATATCTATTCGTACCTCAAAGGTAATAAAAAACCAAATCTGGTTGATCTTTTTTTTGTGTCAGCACAAAATGACCGTAATCCCAATACTAATAACAGGGCTTACCATGGAAATCATTACACGTATTGATGCCGCAAAGCGCGGACTTAAACGCTACTACACCGGAAAACCATGTAAGCATGGACATGACAGTGAACGCTGGGTTTACAACGGACACTGTGTTGAGTGCACCATGGAATCAAACCGTCGCATCAGGGCAGAGATTAAGCAGATCATGATTAATTCCTCCCCACAACACTCAAGCTGATAGCGGAGATTAATCATGAGCAGACATGCAACAGATTGGGCCTGGGAGACAGATCCAGGTAGCTCATCATTAAAGCTCATACTGCTCTCGATGGCTGACAGAGCCGATGAATATAACCTCTGCTACCCCAGCATAGAACGCCTCGTTAAAGACACTTGCCTGAATAAAAAAACCGTGCAGGCCGGGCTTATATCGCTCATGAAAATGGGGCTTATTTCAGATACCGGAGAGAGAAAGGGAGCGACAAAAAGAGTGCGGGTTTTCTCTCTTAATATAACCAAAAACGGGAATATTAAAGGCAACCGGGAGGGGGGCAATGAACCCGAAAACGGTAATGTTACCGAAAACGGGAATATACCCAAAAACGGGATGTTGAATGATCCCAAAAACGGGATGTTGAATGATCCCAAAAACGGGATCCAGAACCAGTCATATAACCAGTCATTTAACCAAGAGAGGGAGAGCAGGACAAAAAACGGGGATTCTGTGCATCATGACCCCGGCGCAAACAACGCCGTGATGAATAACTTTGTTCCTCCTGGTGGGCCAGGGCAATTAGGCAAATTTGTCATGCATGAACAATGGCAGCCATCAGATGACTTTCTTCGGAAAAGCTCATTGCAGGGGATCTACCTGGACAGTCTGCCAACGGCACAGGAACTTGCAGAGTTCAGAATTTACTGGATGGCTGAGGGTAAGGCATACCATCAGGCACAGTGGGAGCAGAAGCTGGCAAGGCGGCTGCAGATTAGCAGACAGAAGCAATCAACATTACCTGATAACAACGTTCCGCACTGGAACAGCCCTGAAGCGTGGGAGGATTTCTTGTGAACAACGTTTTTACCGCGATACAAAACCATGACGGAGAAGCCCTTTCTCGCATGTCAGGTTATGAGCATCAGTACGTCAACAATGACAATGTGGTGAACATGTCAGCAGAGAGGCTTGTTGATGCCCTTTTCAAACAGCTGAAACAACTGTTTCCGGCGGCAGTGGTAACCAACCTGAAGACGCCAGAGCAGGAAGTTGCTGCAAAACAGCAGTGGATTGCTGCGTTTGCCGAAGGGGGGATCCGAACCCGTGAACAGGTTTCTGCTGGTATGCGCCACGCCCGCGCCAGTGAATCTCCGTTCTGGCCGTCGCCAGGGCAATTTATCAAGTGGTGTAAAGACAGCAAGATGGTTCTTGGCGTCACCATTGACGATGTGATGGCGGAGTTTCACCGGTACAGCAAGGAAAAAAGTTTATATCCTGGTGGTCCCGAAAGATTCCCGTGGCGGCATCCGGTTATGTACTGGGTCGTATGTGATACCCGCCGTGCAATGTATCAGCGCCAGCTTAGCGAGATTGAGGTTGAGAAACATGCGCGCAGGCTGCTTGATGATTGGGCGAAAAAGGTGGCTTCCGGACAGCAGATACCCGATCCGGTGATCAGCATACAGGCAAAGCCAGAACCCATGAGTACGCCTCCGGACACAGGGAGAGACGTTTACCATCCACCAGGGCGAAGTTTCGGGTGTATGCCTAACGCCGCTACCCTGGGGGGAATAACACCGGCGCAGTGGCTGATGGAGGAATACAGGCGGGGAAAGGCGGCAGGATTTATCAAGTAATACCAGCGCGATAGCGCATTTTTTTACGTCTTGATAATTACCTGTCGGGTAATAAAATATTCTAAACTCTATTGATTTCGTGTCTTATGTGGTTTTTAATTACCTGAGGGGTAAATCATGAGAAAACAGATACAGGCTCTTGGTCGACTCAAAACAGGCCAGATGAACAAAACAGAATCTGCGTATTGCCAGCACCTTGAGCTGCGTAAACGTGCAGGGGAAATCGCCTGGTATCGATTCGAGGGTATCAAGCTGCGGTTAGCTGACAACTGCTTCCTGACTGTAGATTTTGCCGTGATGTTGGCTGACGGGCAGTTGGTGATGGTGGACGTTAAGGGAAGTAAGTCAGTCTTTACTGACGATGCGAGAGTCAAGATGAAGGTTGCGGCAGACAGCTATCCGTTTGTCTTTCAGGTTGCTTATCCAAAACCTAAAAAGCTCGGTGGTGGATGGGAGGTTGAGGAACTATGAGCGAGAAGCCCAATGCTGCGGGATTGATTGTATCCGGTGATAAAAACCCGAATTGGAAGGGTGGGAAAATCGAAAAGGTTTGCTCCGTATGTGGCAGGCAATATCAGGTTAAGCGAGCCAACTCATCTTCAAGGTTCTGCTCACTTCAGTGTGTAGGAATTTCACAGCGAGGCAAGACGGTAAATCGGGAACTAAAGCGAGTATTAAAAATATGCTGCGTATGCGGATCTTCGTTCTCCGTTTTCTTGAGTCATGAGAAGCGTCATAAATGCTGCTCGAAACAGTGTTCCAACATAATGCGTTCTTCTCTGATGAAGGGGGAAGGAAATCCAAACTGGTCTGGTGGATTATCGAGATTGCCGTATCCGTGGGATTTCCGAGAAACGAGCAAGAGGGTTATTGAGCGAGATGGTTTTACTTGTCAGAACCCAGGTTGTGATGGAACAGACAAAAGGCTAACAACTCATCACATCAATTACGACAAGCAAGACTGTCGTCAGGAGAACCTTATTTGCCTTTGTTCGAGCTGTAACTCGAAGGCTAATTTCGGTCGGCATAAGTGGCAAAAGTTTTATGAATCACTGATGAAAAATAGATCGGCATGAATCGACGATCTTTTTAGTTATCAATGTAATCAATAAGTTATGTGGATAAGCGAGGGTAAAGATGGAAAGTAATATCAAAGGGTTAGTTGCCGCCGGGCATGAGATGGCTTCGGAACTGAAAGCAGAATGTGGTGCCGTTGATATGCGTAGTGTGGCAAAGCTGATCAGCGATTTGGCAACGCAACTGGAAGTGCAACTGGTGCGTGCTAATGCGCTGGCGGCGGAGAATGAACTGGCTCGTAAGGCAGTTCAGGCATTCTGCGATGTTGTTGGCGACAACACCGAGGTTATCGCTGAGGAGGTTGGGCGAGATGGCGTTCTGGTTATTTTGGAGGCCATGAAGGCAACAGGAAATATGCCAGCCACCGATGCTTTTCTGGCTGAAGTACGGGCGCAGGGGGTGGATGCTGCTATAGAAGCTGCAAAAAATCTGGTGGCCCAAGAATATGAGTATAAGGATTTCAAAGCGGCGCAGAGTGATTGCTGTATGTACCCTGGTTCAGACCTGGTAGGGAAGGTTGAAATGACTGAGTGGTTAGTTGACTTTGCTGCCCAACTTCGCAAAGGAGGCAACCAGTGAGCGAAATTAATTACCAGGCACTGCGTGAGGTGGCGGAACGTGCAATTCCAGCAATGGAACGCCTGTTAATGTTGCCAGCTGATGATGACTTGTTAAGTGAACAGGAACTTAAAGATTACGGTGTGGATATTGATGCGCTCAACGCCTTCAAATTTCTGACCGGACCAGAAACCGTGCTGGCACTGCTGGATGAACGGGAAAGAAACCTGCAATACATCAAAAGCCGCGATCAGGAGAACGAGGATATTGCGCTAACGGTAGGGAAGCTGAGAGTTGAGCTTGAGGAAGTAAAACAACACGCTGAAGAATTATCCGAAACCAAGGCTGTTCGTAACCAATGGCGGCCAGATATTTGCCCAATAACCGGACGTGCATTTTTCATGTGGATTGAGCATCCAACATTGGGGAATGTGCCGACATATGGTGGCCCATTAGATAGTTACACCATTCCAACAAAGGACGGTGACGGTGAGTTTTCATGTGAGCGTTACGATCATGATTTTGGCGGTTGGGTAGAAAGCGAATGTCTTGGGTTATATCTGATTGATGATAGAGAACAATGCAGGGTCTACGAACTGGAGGAACGCGTTAAGGAACTGGATGCTCGGGAAATATCGCTCCCGGAACGTAGCAGCATGCTTCATCGAACAGATTTTCACGATGATTACCAAACGGTAATGGCATACAAAGTTTCTGAAGTCATCGCTGCAATCCGCGCCGCCATGCTTCAGTCCGGAAACTTTCGGGAAAACAAGAATTCGTCAACCAATAATTTTCGGGAAATCGCGGAAACGTCAACCAACTATCCGGCAATTCCTAGTGAGGTGTTGTCCGCAATCCTGAAGGTTGCCAGGATTCGTGCCGATTTCGATGATTTTGACGGTGACAGGCGAGGTATCGGTGATTGTCTGGATGAGGCTGAGCAAGAGCTTATCGTTACCATTAACAAATATGCCAGTCAGTTGGCAGCAGAACCTATAGCGCCTAATGACGTTCGAGAGCAGACAGCCATTCCACAAGTTCCGGCAACTCCGGATGGTTGGATAAGCTGTAGTGAGCGAATGCCTGAGAACATTCCCGGAAGTTGTAAAGAGTATCTGGTGTTTGATGGGCTTAATAATAAAGTTCATCACGATTACTGGGTTGTCCCTGATGGAGACAGTGCGCCAGTTGCGTCGTTCTGGAATCATTACGGGGCACATGTAACCCACTGGATGCCGCTACCAGAACCGCCGCAGGAGGTTAACCGTGGCTAACCTGCAACTTGCCGTTAAAGGTGAATACTTCGATGCCATGATTCGAGGAGAGAAAACGGAAGAGTATCGCCTGTGTAATGACTACTGGAAAAAGCGCCTCGTTAACCGTAAGTATGACCGCCTGATTATCACAAAGGGATATCCGAAGCGCGACGACTTCAGTCGAAGAATTGACGTCCCGTATGAAGGGTATGAAATCAAGACAATCACACATCCGCACTTCGGCGATAAACCGGTAAAGGTGTACGCGATAAAGGTGAATATTGATGGCTAAATCAGCAGCAGAGCGCAAAGCCGCTCAGAGAGCCAGACAAGCTGAATCCGGTGTACGTAAGCTGGAGATTGTGCTTGATGCTCAGGAAATTGAAATGCTGGAGCGGAACTGCGCCGCCCGGCGCCCTGGTCGAGATCCCTATGAAATGGCCGAGTACATCGCGCTGCTGATCCGCCAGGATGATGCCCGGGTGCGCGGGCGTATAAAATCGATCAGCAGAAAACGTTGCGGTAAGTGCGGCGAGAGAGTTCCAGTTAATTCATGCCCGTGTAATGGTGACTCGCAATGCTGGGTGACTAAAGGCTGGCATGAAACGAAATTAATAGTGTGACATGTCACGAGTAGATTATGCATGATGAATTTGATGGGTTTTGAATACTGCCGCCAACTATGGCGGCTTTATTTTGCATGGTACTATTACCACAACGGTAACTATTACCACGGTGGTTATGATGCCTGCTGAACCTAAAACCTATAAACGCAAATCAACGCAATTTAAGCCACTAACAGCAATGCAGGAGGCTTATTGCCAGTCATACATCAAAACGCCTGAAAACCAGACTCAGGCAGCGATTAACGCAGGATTCTCCCCAAATACAGCGGCAGTTAAAGCCAGTGTCATGATGCGCGATGAACGCATTCAAAAACGGATTGCCGAGTTGATGGAGGAGCGCAACAAACGAATGCGCGTCAGTGCTGATTACGTTCTCATGCGCCTGGTGGAGATCGACCAGATGGACGTGATCGACATCCTCAACGACGATGGGAGCCTTAAACCAATCCGTGAGTGGCCGAAAATCTGGCGCACTACGCTTAGTGGCTTTGATCTGTCATCGACCATCATGAACATGAACGAGGATTCGATAGAGACAATCCTCAAAAAAATTAAATGGCCTGACAAGGTGAAGAACCTTGAGCTGATTGGTAAGCATGTTGATGTCAACGCGTTCAAAGAACGTCTGGATGTTAATGTGAATGTGACAATTGCTGATCGCATAGCAGCAGCCAGGAAGCGACTCAAAGAACGTCAGGATGGTAATCAGTGACAGATACAGCGTTATCTCCTGAAGAGCAGTTGATCGAGGATATTGCAGGGTTCACTCACGATCCGCTTGGCTATGCCCTCTATGCGTTCCCGTGGGGGGAAGAGGGGACTGAACTGGCACATGCTACCGGCCCACGTCAGTGGCAGGCTGATGCGTTCCGAGAGATACGTGATCACCTGCAGAATCCAGAGACGCGCTATCAGCCGCTTATGCTGGCACGTGCTTCGGGTCACGGTATTGGTAAATCCGCATTCATCTCAATGCTGATCAACTGGGGCATGTCCACTTGCGAGGATTGTAAGGTCGTGGTGACCGCCAACACCGACAACCAGCTACGAACGAAGACCTGGCCGGAAATTATCAAGTGGTCGAACCTTGCTATCACGAAAGACTGGTTTACCTGTACCGCTACCGCGATGTACAGCAATGACCCAGGGCACGACAAGCGATGGCGGGCTGACGCAATACCCTGGTCTGAGCACAACACTGAGGCATTCGCCGGACTACACAACGAGCGCAAACGCATCATCGTGGTATTCGATGAAGCGTCGAACATTGCCGATCTGGTGTGGGAGGTAGCAGAGGGTGCGCTGACGGACGAAGACACCGAAATCATCTGGGTGGCGTTCGGGAACCCGACGCGTAACACCGGGCGTTTCCGTGAATGTTTCCGCAAGTACAAACACCGCTGGAAGTGTGCGCAGATTGACAGCCGGACGGTGGAAGGCACTAACAAACAGCAGTTGCAGAAATGGGTTGATGACTACGGGGAAGACAGCGACTTCGTTAAAATCCGTGTGCGCGGCATATTCCCTGATGCATCTGAATTGCAGTTTATCCCTACCGGTCTTACTGACGAGGCAATGAAACGGGTGGTAACCGCTGCGCAGGTTGCACATGCTCCGGTGATAATCGGTGTTGACCCGGCATATTCAGGCGTTGATGACGCGGTGATATACCTGCGGCAGGGGCTACACAGTAAGGTGCTGTGGACTGGCAACAAGACTACCGACGATCTGATTATGGCGAAGCGTATCGCTGATTTTGAAGACCTGTATCAGGCTGACGCAGTGTTCATCGACTTTGGTTACGGTACCGGTCTGAAGTCAATCGGTGACGGTTGGGGGCGCACATGGCAACTTGTTCCGTTCGGTGGCGCGTCTACTGACCCGCAGATGCTCAACAAGCGTGGGGAGATGTTCAACTCATGCAAGACATGGCTGAGGCTGGGCGGGATGCTTGATGACCAGGAAACAGCGGACGACCTGTCGGCGGCAGAGTACAAAGTTCGAGTGGACGGTAAAATCGTTATCGAACCGAAGGAAGATATCAAGGAGCGGCTTGGGCGTTCGCCGGGTAAAGGCGATGCGCTATTGCTGACGTTTGCTTTCCCTGTGTCGAAGCGTCTGCGAATTCCAGGTCAGCAGAACCAGCAAGGCAAGGCCATTACAGATTACGATCCCTATGCTTAATCCGCTGGTGGGGATAATGTCGTTGATATCCTCTGGTGAGGATAAAACAAAGCCAGCTCATAGGCTGGCTGTTTGTGACATGTCACGGTGTTATTGCTCGCTTAACTTCTGCTTCAGCAAGTAACCTTCAAGCATCCAGATTTTGTTTACAGCATTCTGCCTGGCAATCTTCCGACCAATTTCTGCATCAAAGTTTTCCGGGCTTGCACATGCGCTCTCTCCGGTGACGGTGAAGCCATTCTTCAGCACCAGTACGCAGAAAGTAAGGAGGTCTGTAGATTTATGCGCTGTCCACGTATCGCCAACGCCCATATTGGCAGCACGAATGCCGTCATAAGCAGTAAAGAAATGCTCTTCAAGAATGATGCTTTCGATATATTGAGGCGTAACTCGCGGAGCGGTTTTGCCTTTCTCAACGATTTCTTTTTCGATTTGCTGGTCGTTCATAATCTCACCTTAAAAAAATGCCCGTCGAACCGGGCGAACTGGAAGCAATGAGTTATGCCTTCCGTGGCTGTACGGGTTTACAGCATGAAGTCATCGCAATGGCGTCCTGCTGTAAAAAGGGCGGTGATAGTCCTTCAAGGGAAACTGTCACCGCCAAGCACCTGGAACTTCTGGCATCACGGTCCTTAGGCGTGATTCTGGCGTGGCATGCAGGATTCGAACCTGCAACCAACCGCTTAGAAGGCGGTTGCTCTGTCCAACTGAGCTAATGCCACAACGCTGAGAGCACTTAGCCTGTTAAGGCGCCACACTTTGTCGCGGCTCCATAAATGCTCTCATCGTTGTACCCTCGTCTCTTCCGAGGCGTCACACCGAATCGCCGGGATGGTGAATCCCCGTGCGCGGAATAAAACCGCTCGACTTGCACATTCCGGCTACCTGGTTCGTTTGCCCGAGCAAGGGAGGGTACCCCTTAAACGTATCCAGACCGCTATCGGCGCATGTGCCATACGCCGTACTGCTCAAAATAAAAGCTCACTCCACCTGTTCAATTTAACGACAAGCCAGTCAGGTTAATAACCGGAATGAACTCTTTGCCTACCTGAAAGGTAATAACTCGTGCGTTAAATGTCAATTATCTACGATAAATAAATCATATGTGGTTAAATTGGTAATAATTTAATTGCGTACGGAGTCATTGATATGTGCATGGGTAGCTCACCATCAGTGCCTGCAACACCAGAAGTTCAGGCAGCACCACAGGAGCAGGATGCCGCCGTTGTTGATGCCCGCGACGAAGAAACACGTCGCCGTCGCGCTGCTGCTGGTCGTAGTTCTACGCTGCTTACCGGTTCTCAGGGCGACACATCAACCGCTAATACCAGCGGTAAAACGCTACTTGGTCAGTAACCGGAGTCATTGAAATGGCGGAAACAACTAAAGAGCGATTGAACAAACAGTTCGCACAACTTGAAAGCGAGCGTCAGTCGTTCGAGCCGCACTGGCGCGAGTTGAGTGATTACATCAACCCGCGTGGTTCCCGCTTTCTGACTTCTGAGGTCAACCGTAACGATCGACGCAATACACGCATTATTGATTCGACCGGGACTATGGCGGCGCGCACTCTCGCCAGCGGCATGATGTCAGGCATCACAAGCCCCGCGCGTCCGTGGTTTCGCCTGGCTACGCCAGATCCTGAAATGATGGATTATGGCCCTGTTAAGTTGTGGCTTGAGGCCGTGCAGAACCGCATGAACGATATGTTCAATAAGTCGAATCTCTATCAGTCGCTGCCGCAGTTATATGGAAGCCTCGGCACATACAGCACCGGTGCAATGGCGGTACTGGAGGATGATGAGGACATCATTCGCACAATGCCATTCCCGATAGGCAGTTACTACCTAGCTAACTCACCTCGTGGCAGTGTGGACACCTGTTTTCGCAAGTTCTCTATGACTGTTCGTCAGCTTGTTCAGGAGTTCGGGCTAAATAACGTCAGCGAATCCGTAAAAAGCATGTGGGAAAGCGGCACCTACGAGAAGTGGATTGAAGTGATGCATTCGGTTTACCCGAACATTGACCGCGATACATCGAAGCTGGATAGCAAGAACAAGCCATTCAAATCGGTTTATTACGAGGTTGGTGGCGATAACGACAAGTTGTTGCGTGAGTCCGGATTCGATGAGTTTCCAATTATGGCTCCGCGCTGGGAAGTTAACGGCGAAGATGTTTATGGATCATCATGCCCGGGTATGCTGGCGCTTGGACCTGTTAAGGCATTGCAGCTTCTCCAGAAGCGCAAGTCGCAGTTGATTGATAAAGCCACCAATCCGCCGATGATTGCTCCGACTTCCCTCAAGAATCAGCGTGCCTCCCTTCTTCCTGGCGACATCACGTATATCGATCAGATTACTGGTCAGGATAGTTTCAGGCCTGCTTATCTGGTTAACCCCAGTACAGCAGATTTGGTGGCAGACATTCAGGACACTCGTCAAATCATTAACAGCGCCTACTTTGTCGATCTGTTCATGATGTTGCAGAACATCAATACCCGCTCGATGCCTGTTGAAGCGGTGATCGAAATGAAAGAAGAAAAACTTCTGATGTTGGGGCCGGTTCTGGAGCGTCTGAACGACGAATGTCTTAATCCTCTCATTGACCGCGCTTTCTCGATGATGGTGCGTAAAAACATGCTGCCGCCACCACCTGACGCGATGGAAGGTATGCCCCTGAAGGTCGAATACATTTCCGTCATGGCTCAGGCGCAGAAGTCTATCGGCCTGTCCAGTCTGGCATCCACGGTCAACTTCATTGGTCAACTTGCGCAAGCGAAACCAGAAGCTCTCGACAAACTCAACGTTGATCAGGCGATCGATGCATTCGCTGATATGTCCGGAGTGTCTCCAACCGTCATTGTTCCGCAGGAACAGGTTGAGCAGGCTCGCCAGCAACGGGCACAGCAACAACAGCAGCAACAAATGATGGCGATGGGGATGGCGGCGGCACAGGGTGCCAAGACGCTAAGCGAAGCTAAAACTTCGGATCCGAGTGTTTTGTCAGCTATGGCGAATGCATTTAGTGGTCAGGGTGGGCAATCACAATGACAGATTACGAAGACGATCAACTGAAAGAAGAAAACGCCCGTAAGCAACGTGACATGGCACAGCGTGAAATTGATGACATTCGCTTTGTCATGAGCAGTGAACAGGGGCGTCGCGTTGTCTGGTCGGTGCTGGAGAAAGGCCGGGTGTTTTCCGCTATCTCTCCGATGGATGCTATGGCAATGGCATTTAATGAGGGGCAACGCAATCTGGCGCTGGAACTGTTTCAGCGCGTTATGGCGCATTGCCCTGAACAGTATTTGAAGATGGCCAAAGAGGCCAGTGAACAGGAGTGATCATGAATTTATTTGAGCGTTTGCTGTATCGCCGTCTTTGCAATGAGCAACCAGTTGATGGCGGAGCAGCTCCGGCTGCGTCAGAACCGTCAGCGCCTGCAGGTGATAACCCTGCTCCAGTTGGTGATCCATCACAACTGGAAGGTGATAAGCCACAACCTGTTGCTGATGGCGATAAACCTGCTGATGACAAAAAGCCTGAAAACGATAAGCAGGATGAAAAAAAGGACGGCGATAAACCAGAGGGGGCGCCTGAGAAGTACGAGTTTCAGGCTGCCGAAGGCGTAGAGCTGGATACAGAAGCGTTGAAGGAATTCGAGCCGGTGGCGCGAGAACTTAACCTGACCAACGAGCAAGCGCAAAAGCTGGTTGATGCTTATCCGAAGATTCTGGCAGGTGTTCAGCAGCGCCAGGCAGAAGCCTGGCAGAAAACAACCGAGCAGTGGGCTGCGGATGTAAAAGCTGACAAAGAAATCGGTGGCGACAAGTTGATTTCTAACCTTAGCGCCGCACAGCGTGCGCTTGACCAGTTCGGGACACCTGAACTCAAAGAATATCTGAACACCACCGGACTGGGTAATCACCCTGATCTGGTCAAAACGTTCGTGAAAATCGGAAAGGCGATGTCTGAAGATGGCATGGTCACCGGTGGTAATGAAGGCCAGCGTAGTGCGGCCGAAGTGCTCTATGGCAAATAAGAGAGGAAATGACAATGGCTGTTAAAGGCTTAACTGCGCTAACGCTGGCTGACTGGGGTAAGCGCGTCGATCCAAACGGGAAAGTCGATAAGATTATCGAGCTTCTCGGTCAAACTAACCCGATCCTTCAGGATATGCCTTTTGTCGAAGGGAACCTTCCTACCGGACACCGAACCACCATTCGTTCTGGTTTACCTTCAGCTACCTGGCGTTTGCTGAACTATGGCGTACAGCCAAGCAAATCAACCACAGTGCAGGTCACCGATTACGTTGGCATGCTGGAAACCTATGCTGAAGTCGATAAGTCACTGGCTGATCTGAACGGCAATACCGCCGAATTCCGCCTGTCTGAAGACCGAGCATTTATTGAAGCGATGAATCAGCAGATGGCGCAGACGCTGTTTTATGGTGATTCCAGCGTTAACCCTCAGCAGTTTATGGGACTGTCCTCCCGCTATTCCAGCCTGTCTGCGGGTAATGCTCAGAACATCATTGATGCTGGTGGCACGGGTACAGATAACACCTCAATCTGGTTAGTGGTGTGGGGCGAAAACACCGTGCATGGCATCTTCCCGAAAGGGCAGAAGGCTGGCATCCAAATGGAAGATAAAGGCCAGGTGACACTGGAAGATGCTAATGGCGGCAAGTACGAAGGCTATCGCACCCATTACAAATGGGATAACGGACTTGCTCTACGTGACTGGCGTTATGTTGTTCGCATTGCAAACATCGATGTCAGCAATCTTTCAGAACCTTCCTCTGCCGCAAATATTGCGAAGTTGATGGTTAAAGCACTGCATCGCATTCCAAATCGTGGCATGGGTCGCCCGGTGTTCTACATGAACCGCACTGTAGGCCAGGCTCTTGATCTGCAATCTCTGGAGAAAACATCTCTGGCGATCAGCGTAAAAGAGACAGAAGGCGAGTGGTGGACTTCATTCCGTGGTGTACCAATCCGTGAAACTGATGCGATTCTGGAAACAGAAGCCCGCGTGGTGTAACGCCTGTTATTAACCTGTGGGTCGTAACAGACCCACTAATGGAGAAAGAAGATGATCACCGACAAACTGTTGATGTTCTCCGAAGCACAGGCGGTAACTGATACCGCGGCTTCTACTGACGTAATCGATCTCGGTCCAATTGACGGAAAACGTCGTGATATCGGCGTGGGTTACCCGCTTGAGTTTTGGGCGCTGGTTAACACAGCCGCCGCAGCAAGCGGTGATGCAACTGTAAACATCCAGTTGCAGACGAGTGAGGATAACAGCTCATGGACCACTATTTATGATAGTGGTGCACTGGCAAAGACCGCCCTGACAGCAGGTAAACGAGTTGTTTCTGCAAAGGTGCCTGCCGGTGTTCAGCGATATCTGCGTGTTAACTACTCCGTCGCAACTGGCCCACTAACGGCTGGCGAATTCACTGCTGGTATCAGTCTTGATGTTGATGCCAATACGCCGTATCCGATCCGCTCAAAAGTAACTGGTTAAGGTGATATCGATGTCAGGTGAGAAACCAAGATACCGCGTTCTGCGCCTCTCTCATATCCATAACACTCTGTGGCCGGAGGGGGCAGAAATCGAATACGAAGGTGAGCCTGGTAGCGCACTGGAACCTGTTAACGATGCAGCCAGACAGGCAAAAGCAAAAGTTGCAGGAAAGGTGTCAATGGCAGCAACCAGCACCAAAATCATCAACGATGTGTCAGATGATGGTGAACTGGATAAGCTCCGTGAAGAGTACGAATTGCTCTTTAACGAGAAGCCACACCATAACGCTAAAGCCGAAACGCTCCGCGAGAAGATCGCAGATAAGCGTAAAGAACTAGGCGTGTAAGCCTCGCGAATCCGACAAGGGGCTTCGGCCCCTTTATTGCAGGAGTGTATATGGAACTCGTAAACCTCAAAACCGGCACTGACAGCTACCAGGATGAGAGCGGAGAAACCAGAACTCGCGATGAATACCCGTGGGGGCTGTGCATCACTCTTAATAACGACACATTGAATAAGCTGAAGGCGCAACCTCAGGGCGTCGGAACAGAAGTGATGATAACTGCAAAAGCTGTTATTCGAGGCCTGTCTGCCAGAGAAACTGACGATGGTGTTAATCGCAGCGCCGATCTGCAGATCACTGATATGGCGATCGCTCCTGTTTCCGGGGATGTAGAAAAATCAGCGGCTGAAACCCTGTACGGCAATGGGGGTGAGTAATGGCCTCTGTAGTAGAGATCTGCAATCGTGCGCTGTCCAATATTGGCAATAGCCGCAGCATTAACAGCCTGACGGAAGCCAGCAAGGAAGCGGGGGAATGTTCGCTGCACTTTGAGGCCTGCCGTGATGCTGTGCTTTCTGATTTTGACTGGAACTTTGCTACCAAACGCGTGGCGCTTGCAGATACGAGCAATCCACCGCCTGACTGGGAATATGCGTATCAGTACCCGTCCGATTGTCTGCGCATTACTGAAATTATGCTTCCTGGTGTACGCAATCCAACAGCAGCAATGCGCGTTCAGTACGAAGTTGGTGCAGACACCAACGGAACAGGAAAGTTGATCTACACAGACCAGCCGCAGGCATGGCTCAAGTATGTCTCTCGCGTTTCAGATGTGAACATGTTTGATGCCATTTTTATGGAGGCGTTGGCCTGGCGTCTTGCGGCAGCTATTAACATGGCGCTGACTGGGAATGCAGACCTCGGTACGTTTGCCCTCAATATGTACAATCGCGTGATTCTTAGTGCTGGCTCGCATAGCCAGAATGAATCACAGGAACCACTGCCACCGGTTGACGAGTTTACCATTGCGAGGTTGTCCTGATGGCTATCAGTTGGATCCAGCCCAGCTTTGCCGGTGGTGAGATTGGACCGTCGTTGTACGGTCGTATCGACATGGCGAAGTACCAGGTGGCATTGCGCAAGTGCGATAACTTTATCGTGCGGCAGTATGGCGGAGTTGAGAATCGACCTGGTACGCGTTTTGTCGGTGCCGCCAAATACCCAAATCGGAAATGCCGCCTGATCCCGTTCCAGTTCTCGACGGTTCAGACTTATGCTCTGGAGTTCGGACACCAGTACATGCGCGTTATCAAAGATGGTGCGTTGGTGCTGAACAGCAGCAATGTTATTTATGAAATTTCCACGCCATATACTGAAGCCGATCTGTTCCGAATTAAATTCACGCAAAGCGCAGACGTGCTTACGCTGGTTCATCCGGCATACCCGCCGAAAGAGTTGCGCCGCTATGCGCATGACAACTGGCAACTGGTTGATGTGGTAACGAAGAACGGGCCATTTGAAGATATCAATATTGACGAGTCAGTGACGGTTTATGCCAGCGCCAGCACCGGGACAATTACGCTAACGGCAAGCGCCTCTATTTTTGGCGCGGAGCAGGTAGGCAAATTGTTCTATCTGGAACAGCCTGCAGTGGATTCTGTGCCGGTATGGGAAACCAGTAAGAGTACGTCGATTGGCGATATTCGCCGTGCAGACAGTAACTACTATCGCGCCGTTACAGCAGGCAAAACAGGTACTTTGCGCCCTTCGCATACAGAAGGCACATCATGGGATGGCTGGGGCGGATCCGGTGATGATGATACTGGCATTGAGTGGGAATATCTGCACAGTGGTTTTGGCATTGCCCGTATCACTGCTGCAAATGGAACTACTGCAACTGCCGAGGTGATTTCCTATATCCCTTCGCAGGTCGTGGGCGAGGATAATGCCAGCTATAAATGGGCTAAATATGCCTGGAACAGTGTTAATGGTTATCCTGGCACTGTTGTTTATTATCAACAACGTCTTTACTTCGCCGCATCGACTGCGTTTCCTCAGACTATCTGGGCCAGCCGTACCGGGGATTATAAGGATTTTGGCAAAAGCAATCCTACGCAGGATGACGACAGAATTATCTACACCTATGCCGGACGTCAGGTTAATGAGATCCGCCACCTGATTGATGTTGGTTCTCTGGTGGCGCTGACTTCCGGAGGTGAGTACGTCATCACCGGCGACCAGAACAAAGTGTTAACCCCATCATCATTTGCATTCAGCTCTCAGGGATCAAATGGCTCAAGCAACGTCCCGCCAATTGCCGTGGCGAATATTGCTCTGTTCGTCCAGGAGAAAGGCAGCGTTGTCCGTGATCTGGCCTACTCATTCGATGTTGACGGCTATCAGGGGAACGACCTGACCATCCTTGCCAATCATCTTTTTCAGAAGCACAGCATTGTTGACTGGTGCTTCTCGATTGTCCCTTACTCCAGTGCCTTCTGCATTCGTGATGACGGTAAATTACTGGTGATGACCTATTTGCGTGATCAGCAGGTTTTTGCATGGGCACCACAATCCAGTACCGGAAAATATGAAAGCACATGCAGTATCAGCGAAGGCAATGAAGATGCGGTGTATTTCGTCGTTAACCGAACCGTTAACGGGCAAACAGTGAGATACATCGAGCGACTGTCCAGCCGTTTATTTACCAGCGATGAAGATGCTTTCTTTGTTGATTCTGGCCTTAGCTATGATGGAAGAAATACGTCTGACAGAACGATGACCATCACTGGTGGTTCTGGCGAATGGGATTACCGCGCGGAATATACAATCAGTATTTCTGGCGGTGCGTACTTCACCAGTAGTGATGTCGGTGCGCAACTACAGTTCCCTTATACCGGAACTGATCCTGATACTGGCGATGAAGTGTCAAAAGAATTACGTTGCGACATTATTTCTGTAACCAGCAACACCGCTGTAGTGGTTCGTGCTAACAGGAACGTCCCGCCATCCCTCAGGAATGTGGCCACCACGAACTGGCAGATGGCGCGCCGGGCATTTGGCGGCTTGTCTCATCTTGAAGGTCAGACCGTAAACATCCTCTCTGATGCGAACGTGGAACCACAGAAAGTGGTTTCCGGAGGTGCCGTCACGCTGGAATCTCCGGGGGCTGTAGTGCACATCGGCCTGCCAATAACTGCTGAATTCGAAACACTGGATATCAACATTAACGGACAGGAAACGCTGCTGGACAAAAAACAGGTGATCCCCTCCGTTACTCTGGTTGTGAATGCCAGTCGCGGCATCTGGGCGACTACGCCCGGCGGTAAATGGTACGAATATCAACAGCGTGAATTCGAGTTCTACGATGATCCTGTTGATGATGCTACCGGAAAAGTAGAAGTGAAACTGGACAGTAACTGGGGCAAAAACGGACGTGTAAAAATCCGTCAGCTTGACCCGTTGCCGCTGTCTGTTCTTGCCGTTATTCCTCGCCTTACTGTTGGGGGATTCTGATGATCGATGTTCGAATTGTTCCCGCTACCGAAGAGCATCTTCAGATGATTTTGCCGGATGTTCGTCAGGCTGATATTGACGAACTGTATGCGGTATCACTGATGACTACCGAAGATGCGCTGCGTGTTGGTCTGCGTATTGCGACTATGGCCTGGTCAGGATTTGCGAACGGAGAACTGGTAACCATGTTTGGCGTATCTCCGGCGTCAATGATCGGTGGCAATGGTACGCCCTGGCTGGTAGGAACCAGCCGTATCGAAAAATATCAGAAGACATTTCTTCGCCACTGCCGCCCTGTATTGCAGCAGATGCTGGCAGTTTATCCGCGCCTGGAAAACTATGTCGACGAGCGAAACCATGTTGCCAAAGCATGGCTGCACTGGCTTGGATTCAGGCTTGAAGAAGCCGCGCCTTATGGTGCTCTTGGTCTTAATTTCCACAGATTTCACATGGAGAGAAAATAATGTGCGATCCGGTTATTGCTGGTGGCGCAATGCTCGCCATGAGTGGCATTCAGGCATACACCCAGTACCAACAGGGAAAGTATGCCTCGAAGGTTGCAGAAGCGAACGCAGATATAGCCACAGCTCAGGCAAATGATGCAATAAACAGAGGTAACGCTGAAGCTGAGCAACGGCGCAGAGAGACCCGACAGCGGCTTGGTACACAGGCGGCGACAATGGGGGCTACCGGCGCTGATTTATCTACAGGTAACGCGCTGGATATATTTGGCGACACTGCCCAGTTTGGCGCTCTTGATTCTCTGACGACGGTGAATAACGCGCAACGCGAGGCTTACGGTTATCAGGTTCAGGCTGCCAACTATAAAGCAGAAGCCAGTTCAGCCCGTAAACAGGGGAATGTGGGAGCAGCAACAACTTTACTCACTGCGCCTCTGAAGGCATACGGTGCGTACCAGATGTTTGGTGGGACGTGGAGTCCGTTCTCTAAAGGAAGTACATCTAGTGGTGGGACGCCAATGTTATCTAACTCAGGTTTTATGAATTCTGACTCCCGATTCAAAATAGGAGGTTACTGATGCCTGTTGTTCCTACTACATCCGGACGCCAGGTGCAAAGTCGTGGTGTGCAAACCGGTGGTTTTCAGATCTTCGATGTTCCTCAAGCAGGTCAGGTGCTGGCGAATGTCGCAGATCAGTATGCGGTGGCATATGGTGAAGCCAGGCAGAAAGCGAATGTTGCTATGGCCCAGGAGGCGTTACTGCAATTTAACCAATTTGCAGATGACCAGATTAACAACCCTGAAAGTGGGCTGATTTCTAAACAGGGTAAAAACGCTCTTGGTCAGAGTGACGCTGTTATGAAAAATATGCAGGAAAGGGCTCAGGCATTATTAGGCTCAATTCCTGAAAGTGAGGAAAGGAATAAATTATCCTTTCAACTCCAGCAGTCTATGCAGTCTTATTACAATCAGGCACGTCGATATGAAGTTGGGCAGTTTCAGCAATTCCAAGATCAAACGTATTTGTCAGGAAATGCATTGGCTGTCACTCAGTCTGCGGGGCTATATAGCGATAACCAAGCATTTGTCGATTTAGCCAAGCAGCGATTTGAATCTATTGATCAATACGCTGATGCGCATGGGCTTCCTGATGAGTGGCGTGTTCAGCAGAAAACTCAGCTCAAGGAACAAATGGGGCAGCAAGCATGGATAGGAAATATCGCTCAAAAATACAACGAGTTTCTTCAGGTTAATGGAGAGCCAGGGGATCTTGATGGTGTGAGTCGTGCAATATCACATGGTAATTCATTGGATGCTCGTGGTTTACGTAATAATAACCCTGGTAATATTGAAGCGAGCAAATCTAACCCGTGGGAAGGTCAGATCGGTAGCGATGGACGTTTTGCAACGTTTGCTACCCCTGAGCATGGAATCCGCGCGTTGGGTAAAAATATGTTGTCTTACCAGCGTCAAGGCTATGACACCGTTAGCGAGATTGTTAATCGCTATGCTCCGGCTAGTGATGGTAATAATACTGATGCTTATATTAGGGCATTGTGTGGTGAGCTTGGTGTTGGGGAGAATGATCAGCTTGATATCTCTAACCCAAAGACACTAGCTACTTTATGTGCTGGGATTATTAAACACGAAAATGGCAGTATGCCTTATAGCACCGAACAGCTTGAAACTGGTATCTCGGCAGCCCTTGGTCTAACTAACCTTGATTCACCTAAGCGTTATACGGGCAATGCGGCATTTGATGCTATGAGCCCTCAAATGCAAATACAGGCATTGAGGCAGGCTAATGAGCTGAGAAATCAGTACCGCCAGCAGTATGCGGACCAGCTTAGCACCGTAGTTAAAGATGCATATTCAGCCCTTGATGAAGGATTGAAACCTGAGAAGTTACCTTCTGAGGACGATTTTATCCGGGCCAATGGTCCGCGCATTGGCGCTATGAAGTGGAAGGATATGCAGGCGCAGATACAATATGGAGGTGTCATTGGTGCCGCTAAAGACCTCACTCCAGAAGGACGACAAGACATTCTTGAACGTTTACGTCCACAGGATCCAAACGCTCCTGGATTTGCAGCTAACCAGCAACGCTGGGAGAAAATGCAGGCCAAATTTAAAGAGATGGATAGGGAGTGGGAGATTCAGCAGGGAAGAAACAGGTTCGTGTCTTCAATGCAAAATAACTTCCCGCTGGACCCGAACGACAAAAACAATCAGGCAGCGGTAGACCGTTATTTCGCGCAGGATATCGCGCCTTCGTTTTCCATATCTGATCCGCAGAGCATCAATACACTGGTCACCGTCACAACTAAAAGCGGCATGATACCAACTCAGGTTAAAATAATGCTTAACAGTGGAGCAACATCAAGAGATCCTGCGCTGGTTGTCCCGATGGCAAAATTCTACGGTCAGTTATTCGATAATAATCCGGCGGCAGCGGCAACACTTGATAAAAGTACGATGGCATTTTACGGCAAGGTTTACGATTATTCCCGCGCTGGCGTGCCGGAGGATAAGGCTGTTGATATGGCTTACAGCCAGGTGTTCCAACAGGATGACCGAATGAAACAGATGCTTTCCACTGCCATGCGAGACAAAAAATATGTCGCGGCGAGGGCAACTGCTGCACAAAATAACGCCAGCAGTCTGACTTCCTTTGGTTCGTGGTCTCCGGATATTACCGATCCAGGAAAATCAAATGCGGCCTATCAGCGAGATTACCAGACAATTTACGATGCTAACTTTGTACAGACAGGTGGCGATGCAGAACAGGCTGAGAAAATGACCAATGCCATGATCAGAACCACCTGGGGAGTTTCTACGGTTAATGGCAAAGCAGAGGTTATGAAGTATGCACCTGAGGCATTGTACGGAGTAAATAATGGTGCTGGTAACTGGATACAGGGGCAGTGGGAGCAGGAAAAACGCGAGCTTAAATCAAAATCCTTTGGCGGTCCTCGCAGTGATACGGACTTAATACTTGTTTCTGATGGCCTTACGGCAAGGGATAGGAGTTATGCTGTTATGGTTTTACAGCCTGACGCAAACGGAGCGATAGAACCGAGAAATTATATTGGAGAAAATGGTCTCCCTGTTCGTTTCAAGCCGGATCAGCTGACATCTCCAATGTACAGGCAAACCATTCAGTTCCAGCAACAGCGTGTTGATGAGGCTAGAGTGCGGAGAGAAGGCAATCCGCTGCCGCAGTTCAGCAATAAAGATGGATATACTCCTCCAGATCTGACCAAACCATTCGGTTATGGTTCAGCCAATTACCTTCCGAGCAATATATACGCAGGGGGCAAATAATGCCGATATATGAACAGGATCCTAAAGAGTTGCTTGGCGAGGATATTCAGCAAATAGCAGCACCTGATGACAGTAATTTCTATATGGAAACACCTTCTTTGCTTTCTGCTGTGAACCCATTTACCAGTGATCAACGCGTTCAAAGGTCTAGACAAGCAGCATTTCGTATAGATAACACGCTGGGTAGCTTTATTGCCAGTGCTCCTTTCAGTCAGTTTGACAGGGTTGAAGGATATAACCCATTTGATAACGATGCAGCAGATATTAAAGGCTATGAAGATTTTGCAGATTCGTTTATCAACTCCGGTTCGCCTGAAGAAACAATGGCAATTAAACATCGAATCGATCAGCAGAGAGCTGACATGGAATACAATTCAGGCTTGGGATTTGCTGGTACAGTCTCTTCTGTAGCAATGAGATTAGCAGATCCATTCAATGCGATTTCTATGTTTATTCCGTTCGGCGCTGTCGTTCGTGGCGGTCGTATTGCAGAAACAGCCGGGCGTTTTGCCCTGGCGAATGCTGCTGGCAGTGTTGCTTCAGAGGCCGCATTACAGGCCACTCAGGAAGCTCGCTCACCGATGGAGAGCGTATCGAACGTTGTTGTTGATGCTCTCGTTGGTGGGATCCTTGGTGCTGGTGCACAGCTACTTGCTGGACCTGGCGCGCGCGAGGCAGTGGTTAACTCAGTAGGTAATCATTTGCGAGGTATGGATTCTCCTCAAAGCATTGGTGCAGCTCAGGTTTTCAATACCACACTCGATCAGGAACAGCTCGCTGGACTTGGACTTGCTAACAAAACGTTGAGTGTCACTCCTGCTGGCCGCTTGGCGCAATCACCATCTCTTGTCTCCCGTCAGATTAACCAGCAGCTTGCCGAAAATAACTATTTCTTCGCCAAAAATGATGAGGGGTTGGCTACGTTTACGGCAGTCGAGACTAAGATTAAGCAATACGACGCCATGCTTTATAAGCAGATGGAAGCCACTCGTGATGCTTACCAGCAGTACAGCAAATCTGTTAGCGCCCGCGGCGTGAAGAGGATGAACTTTATTGATTTCAATGAAGCTGTTGGCATGGCTATGCGCCGTGGTGATCAGAGTGATATTCCTGAGGTTTCACAAGCAGCCGCCAGAATCCGCCCCATTTTCGAGACCACAAAAGCCCGTATGCAGGAACTGGGGATCCTTCCTAAGGATATCGATGTCGTGACGGCGAAAAGTTATCTTCCCCGCATTTATAAGTTCGATAAGATACTTTCCGACCGCACTGAATTCAGAGGGCGAATTGCCAACTGGATACAAGGGATTAGTGCCAAAGGTGCTGACAAAGCAGGTCAGCGAATTGAAAGGATAAATTCATTGCTAAAAACTGCAGAGGAATCGGCACCGCGCGCTGATGCTCTCGCTAGTGAAATCGCTGAAGCGGAGAAATGGTCTGGTAAAAAAATTCTACTCATGGAAGAACTGGATAAACGAAATAAGCTTATATCTCAGGAGACTGACACACAGGCGCGTCTTACAAGAATAGAAAAAGAGTTGGCCGAGACTTCATCAGAAAAACTTCAGGCAAGAATGATGAAAGAAAGCTCTGACCTTAAAACACGCCTTGATGATATAGCGCAGGCAAAGAGTGAGCTTCCTGTCTATCAGCGCCATATGGAGTTGTTGGATAATCCACGGAAATATCGTTCTGAGCTTCGCCGACTGCAAAAACGGGCAAATTCAACCACAAGGCTGAATGCAAGCCGCGAACGAGCACTGAAGCAGATGGAGCCTCTATCCCGAGAGGAAGCAGAGGACGCTGCTGACGAGATCGTGAATAAAATAATAGGCGCACCTTCCGGGCTTGTACCAGCCGATATTATCCCAGAGAGACTCGTTGGTCGGGCTGGTTTCACTAAAAGCAGAACGCTGCTTATTCCTGATGAGCGTATAGAAGATTTTCTTGAATCAGATGTTAACTACATCATGGAAAGTTATCTCCGGCAGGTGGCACCAGAAATTGAGCTGACTGCGCAGTTTGGCCGTAAAGATATGGGGGAGCAAATCCGTCAGGTTAGTGAGGAATATACCCGGCTAATAAAAGAGGCTAAAACACCTAAACGACGTGCAGTTCTTGAGAAGCAACGGGAGGCTGATATTAGGGATATTACGGCTATGCGTGATCGACTGCTTGGTACTTACGGTGCACCTCAAGATCCACGCAGTTTCTTTGTTCGTGCCGGGCGAGTTGCTAGGAATATTAACTTCCTCCGTTTGCTTGGTGGAATGACCGTCTCCGCTGCAACTGATCTGATGCGACCGATGATGCAGCATGGCCTGAGAAAATCTCTCGGACCAATGGTAAGCATGCTTAAAAATATGGACTCAGTGAAGATTGCAACCAGGGATTTGCGAGAAATGGCCGTTGGGCTTGATTATGTCCTGTCTACGCGTACAAAGGCTATAGCGGATCTTACTGACCCATATAGCCGGAGAAGCGCCGCTGAGCGAGGCCTGAACTGGATGACGCAGAAATTCGGTAACTGGACGCTGATGAATCAGTGGAACAGCGCACTTAAATCATGGTCTGGGATGATAGTGCAGTCGAGGATACTTGACGCGGCTCGCCAAGTTTCTGCTGGTGGCACGCTCTCCAAAAGTGAAATGCGGAAGATGGCACAGGTCGGCATCAATGAAGATGTTCTGCGCCGAATCGGGGAGCAATTCGGGAAGCACGGAGAGGATATGGACGGGCTGTTAACCGGGCATAGTCATCTGTGGGATGACCGTTTCGCTAGAGAGATTTTCCAGTCTGCAGTGCTGAAAGATGTAGACTCAGTGATTGTAACGCCTGGCGTAGGTGATACACCGCTGTTTTTTAGTAAAGAAGGCTGGAAGATGATCACGCAGTTCAAAACGTTTATCTTCGCACAGCATAACAGGGTGCTGGTATCTGGTATCCAGCAGGGCGATGCTGCATTCTATCTTGGTGCGCTTGGCACGATTGCGCTTGGCTCAATGGTCTATATGATGAAACAGAAGTTAAGCGGTCGCGATATTGACTACAGCTGGAATAACCTTGTGAAAGAGGGGATCGACCGGGGCGGAATGCTTGGCTGGCTCTCTGAGCCGCTGAATACCGTTGAGAACATAAGCGGTGGTAGGTTTGGTCTTGGCGCGATGTTTGGTGCGCCTCCGGTATCAAGGTTTCAGAGTCGTAATGCTATTGGTGCTTTACTTGGTCCTACCTTTGATCTTGGCGGTGATGCCGCGACGGTTGCGAATGGTGTACTTAACGGAGAATTTGACAGCCAGCAAACCCACGCGGTCCGTAAAATGCTACCTTTTCAGAACCTGTGGGCGATATCACCATTACTAAATAAAGTTGAAGAGCAGATGAAATAGGATGAAAAAAATAAATTTGTTTTTTGGCATAGTGCTTTCAATAGTCTCTGTAAATCCTACAGCTGCCAGTTCATTGCAATGCAATAAGGATAACTTTGATGCATGCAAAACGTGTGAACAATTATCAAAGGCTATCGACTTAAAAGAACCTAATCGTGGCGATTACTATAGAGGGGCTTTATGGAATGGGCTTTACGCCTCTTATGTAATTAATTGCCCTGTGGTTGCTGAGAAGTTACTGAGCCATGGTGCTATACCATCATATGGCGGATATATGGGGTCTATGGGGGCGGTTCTGACAGGAAAATGGCCTCATAACAATGAATCAATAAATCTTTCATGGGCAGATTTGCTTATAAAACATGGATTTGATGTTAATAGGCATACGGGGAATTATAAATCAGCTACTGAAGTATGGGCTATAGATAAAAAACAGATTGAATATAAGTCAGTTTTTGACAAGTTAATTCAATCCAGCGAAGTAAAACCACTCGATCCTTCAAGAAATTTAGAATGGTGTGCGTCTGAAGGGTATCGCTCAGTTGTCGTTTATTCCCTTAACTCATGTATAGAAAATGCTATAAAACGTTTGGATGATGGTGTTTCTTCAGCGTCTGATATTTCATCAGCAGCCGTAAATTCCTGTACTAGCGATGTAGAAAATTTCAATAAGCATTTGGCATGCAAAGCAGCTGTTAAAGAAAACTCTGATAAAGAGAGAAGCGACGTTTACCAGTTATTAACCAGTGATAGTCAAATGAATAAAAATGTTATTGATATGCTGAAGGAAAGAAATATTGAAACGGTTCTTGAATTTAGAGCTGAAAATCGATCAGCGAAAACTGCACAGTGATCAAACAGGCCGCTTTAGCGGCCTTGTTTTTAACGAATGCCACCGCCGCCCGGGCGGGAATCCGCAGAACGCCCACCGCAGCGGGAGCCGTCAGCGGCAGTATCGCTGTCGTGCTGACAACGACCGGCAAAGGCCTGAGTTGAAGCTACCAGAGACAACAAAACGAACAGTGCAGCAAATGCTTTTTTCATTGTGACATTTCCATCTATAAGCCACCTCAATGTGGCGTCAATGAGTGTAGCACTGACTTTTGTTTCGTCCATAAAAAAGCCCGCAACGCGGGCTTATTCAGTTATTTACTTTCTTTGGCACTATTGCTGATAATGAGATCATAAAGCCAGTTAGAGCAGCAATAATTAATGGGAATATGAAAGCATCTGAAGTTCTCAGTGGATTCTTCATATCGAACAGAATAACAATGAAGAATGCGCTGGTTGCAAAAGTAGATGATGAATAAACCTCATTCATCTTGTATTGCAACTTATCCAAAGAAAAAGGAGGCGTATCTTTGCAAACGGCATCCCATATCAGATGAACAGCAAGATAAGCAATGCACAGTATGAAATAAAACCTTGTCAATTGCTGTGCATCTCTGGGCGCAAGCCAAGATAAATCAGGCATTTTAGTTGGCTAACTTCTTTGCGGCATAGATAGCAGGGAGTGCAACAGCACCAGCCACAGCAAATGCATAGGCTATCCCAGCTGTAACAGTAAAAGCAGGAAGCAGGAAAGATAATCCGCCTGGTAGGGCAAAGCCTAAGCCCGCTCCGCCAATAATGGCCTTCAGCAATGTAATGATGTTGATTTCCATGTTTCCCCCTCATGTAAACTCTCGGTTTACCTTTGGGGTAATAGTACTCTATTCACCCCCAGTCTGCAATCTGTACAGAATTATTTAAAGGCACATCCCTGTGCCGCCGCTAGTCAGAAGAATCCTGCTTTGTCGTTGATGTACTCCGCGTGAGTCTGGATATCACGCAGGCATTTGCTCACACCAACGATGTAGCAGAACATGGTGGTCAGTTCCGCCGCCGCGCCCGATACGTCATGCCCGTCTTCCTGTAACTGGTTCAGCAAATTCATCAGCAGTGAGTTCTCCGTCAGGCCGAGAACACCAGACGGCGAATGAATCAGGCTACGGTAGCCGGGCTTCAGTGGGGCACTGTAGGTTTTGTTCTCTATCTTCATCGCCTGCATTACTGCTGACGCCGTGGCGTTGGCTACCTGGTCGGCAACCATCTTTATGCGTTCTTCCTGCGGGAGCGAGTTTTTAATGTAACTTCCGGTGCGGCGGATCTGAGGAAGAACCTCACCTGTAACCCATTCAAGAAATCTGAATGCTCTCGTTCCCTCTGTCATTGCCTCTTTGCAACGCAGAATAAGGATGTAGAGACCTGATTCTGAAACGATGGATAGTTCTTGTATTCCACCAGGGGTCTGTATTGAATACAGCCCCTTTTTGTTCCAGCCTTTTTTATCAAGTTTTCTCGCTTGTGTAACATCAATATTCAAAGCATTGCACACATCTTTGGTGACAAACCAAGGTTCTCCGTCAATCATGAACATACGGATCTGGCAGGATGACTCAAAGGAAAAGATGGAAGGTTTGGTATTCATGGCGATCACCTTTGTAGTTAGGTTAATCACCACCGCTGAGACCAATCAGATGGTGGTGAACTGTGCAGAGTTGGTCTTACCGGCTACAAAGGAACCCGGCGCACCTTTCGGTGCCCCCACACAGCCCACCATAGAATAGGTGCGCTTTACACATAAAAAAACCGCTTATGCGGCATATGTGCCTCTGTAGTAATCCGGGAGACCAATCCCGGCACTGGATTTTGCCAGTGCCTGATTACTATGGCACAAGAGGAGTGCGATGTAAATTTACCGCAAAGGTAAATATAAGCACTCCACTTGGTAATTGCAAACCTTATCTGGTTTGCTTTCGTAATTGTTCGGCACAATAGTCGAGATGTGTTTGCAGATCCTGCATAGACATCTGTGAGCTGGTGACGTAGTTAATCAGTGCAGTCAGTTCGGCAAGTGGGCCATCGACATTAAATCCATCCTTATCGAGATCCCGGAGTAATTTCATCAAGTGCGATCCCTCCACCAGTGACCTGACGCCTCCCGGCGTGTGAATCCTTTCGGTAAATCCGTCTTCCAGTGGATAGTGATACTGCTGCATCTTAATCTTCTCCATGCAATAACTGTATATTTATACAGTAGCAAATAATTTGTTTGCTATCCAGCACGTTTTGCAAATTACCTGAAAGGTAATATCTATTCATATTCACAGTCTTTCTATCCATATATGGTTTTATGGGTAATAGAATAACCAGATATGCGGCGCAACGGGTGCTGCGACTATCTGGAGATTTAACATGACGGTCTCAACCGAAGTTGACCACAACGAATACACAGGTAACGGCGTTACGACATCGTTTCCGTATACTTTTCGAATTTTCAGAAAATCAGACCTGGTTGTTCAGGTGTCTGACCTGAACGGGAACGTAACAGAATTGGTTCTGGATACCGGTTATACGGTAACTGGGGCGGGCACTTATAGTGGCGGTTCAGTGGTTCTGCCGTCTCCGCTTGCTGCTGGCTGGCGAATTACGATAGATCGTGTGCTTGATGTAGTGCAGGAGACAGATCTTCGCAATCAGGGAAAATTTTTCCCCGAAGTGCATGAAGATGCTTTTGACTACCTGACGATGCTGATCCAGCAATGTTTTGGGTGGTTCAGACGTGCATTGATGAAACCATCTTTGCTTGCAAAATATTACGATGCAAAGCAAAACAAAATTTCTAACCTTGCAGATCCATCACTTGAGCAGGACGCTGTAAATAATCGCTCAATGCGTAATTATGTCGATGCTGCAATCGCCGGGGTTGTTGGTGGTTTTGGTTGGTTTATTCAGTATGGTTCTGGAGCAGTATACCGAACGTTCCAGGATAAGATGAGAGACACCGTTAGTGTTCGCGATTTTGGGGCAAAAGGCGATGGTATAACAGATGATACATCTGCATTGATCCTGGCTGCAGAATATGCACGAGAATCATCCAGAACATTACGAGCGGAAGGTAATTTTATTATTACGGAGACATTAAATCTTCGTAATGTCAGCCTCGAAATGACCAATGCTGTTTTTACCATATCCCACTCAGGAATAGGGGTATTGCTTGGCGGGAATGCATCAAACCCTAACAACCCAAGACAAAACTTCGGAACGATTATCAGAAATTCTGGTATTTCATCTGAAACGACACCGGATATTCGTATTATCGGGGCAAAAGGGCAGCATATTAACATTGAGCGTTGCGACTACTTACAGTTATATGCAAATTATAATGCTTCGGTGGCATCGACGGATTATTCAATAGCATACTCAACCTTTAACCTGAAAAAGGTCGATACAATTCATTTTCTTGGGGTTGAGAACGGATGGATAAATGAAAACTATTTTTATCTGAATCGTACGAATAATATCATTTTCGCTGATAATCCATATCATCATAACCACAATAAGTTTTATGGTGGAACTATGGAGAGGGCAGGTAAAATTGACATTCAAAGAGGTGATAACAATCACTTCTATGGGTTTCGTTTTGAACGATATCCATCATCCCCAACTAACCAACAGTTGACAATTAACTTTGGTGAATATACGTGGAATAACTCAATTGAAGCTACATGGCTTTCATCTCCTGCGTATACAAATGAGCCATACAATCCATCACCTTACACTTATGTCGAGGTAACTGATAATGGCAAGGGGAATGCAGTATTTCATATTCAGGAAAATATATCCGATGAAGTAACATTGTTTTCTTTAAATGCTAACACCCCATTTATATCCAGTGCTAACAATGGGGAAGTTGGTGCATTAGCATATCAAACAGATGTAGATGGTTTATATAATATCCGTCACCTGGTTTCTTCTAAGTTTGCTTTTATGAGGGATTTTGGGCTTTTATGGGAATCGGGAGATATACCAGTAAGAAATGGTGATATGTTTACATTCTCAGCAGATACGGCATCGTTTCGCATTTACCTGTATGCATTAGATGGAGATGGGAATGTCATAACCTCACAAACAGAAGCCATAACTTCTTCGATGCAATGGGATTCTGCTAACCATAGATATGGAACTGCTACTAATATTTCTTCCATTAAGATCAGGATTAATAATGAAGGAGTTCCAGTTAGTGCAATTCGTTTAGCTGTGTATTCTGGTGGTAATGTAGTGAATACTGCATTTTCATGGCTATGCTTAACTGGTAGATATTACAAAAATAGCACATCCTTACCAAGGAAAAGTAAAAATACTTTTACTTTAAAGCAAGGTAAAGCAATTACTTATCATAGTGATACTGATATTAGTATGGCTAACATTGGTTCAGGAATTACCTGTTATAAAACAGATTTATCTGAACTCAAAATTAATCTTGTAAGGGGAAGGTATGTAGTGAAATCAATTTCAGGCAGTGAAATATATGTATACCAAGGAACAATCACTTATTACCCTCCAGTCAGTGATATCAAATTGGTATATACGGATGGGGTTGAAAATAAATTATTAGATGTGCAAAGCATCTCTTCAGGAAAGATTACTCTTGCAGATACAGTACCATCAGCTATATCTGCAGGCGATTTTGTAGATGTTATTGTTACAAAGACGAAATCTATTTTATGAAGTGTTTATTTATCCTTATGTTAAAGGAGCGATAATGGATATAACACCTTTCCTTCATGCGTTTTGTGCTGTGGCTGCGCAGGTACTGATTGGCCTTTTTACCGGAAACTGGGCTTACGGAGCGATAGCTGGTTGTACGTTCTTCATTGCGCGTGAACACACCCAGGCAGAATATCGCTGGATTGAAATGTTCGGGCATGGCAAGCGTATGAATATGCCGTGGTGGGGCGGTTTTGATCCGCGCGTATGGGATGTTGGAAGCCTGTTTGACTTTGTTGTTCCTGTTACTATTTGTTTTTGTGTTTATTTCTCTATTTGACTGCTACCGCGCCATTTGATGGCGCGGAATTCAACTAAGCCTCTATATTTTAAATCATTTCTGTACTGCAATCTCTTCAGAGTTATGTAAAAGGCGAGCCTTATTATCGACATCAAAGGCAGGGGATTGACAATGTTAGGGTAACAAAAAACCACAAATGGTTTATCATGCATAATGCTTTACTATTTAGGGGGTCGTTATGCATATAAATGGTGGAAAATATGTCAGCTCAACTAACCAGTGAAACTTTAAATCAGTGGCTTAGCATGAGTTCTCTGGCGGCGGTGATAGCAGGAGTGCCTCCTGAGGTTGCTTTGGGTGCTTTGGCTGGCGCGGTAATTTTTGTTACCTCTGCGGTAGAGTACCCAATTCATCGTCGGGTACTCTTATCGATGCTTAGCTTTCTCTGCGGGCTTCTTTTCTACAAACCAGCAGCATCAATTCTTATCGGCATAGCCAGCCTGATACCTACCATCACGCAGGATTCTTTCGAGAAAGGGATTGTTTTCTCTGCTGGCGCATTCGTGTCAGCAATCGTCGCAGTACGAATTGGCATCTGGCTCTATCACCGTTCCGATAACCCACGCGAGTTAATTCCGGGGAGAAAAGACGATGGTAACGCATGAGTTTTTTTTGCTTATCACCAATGCAGTTATTTGTACTGGCATAGCAATTCGCGTTGTCACTTTCCGGCGTAACGGTTCACAACACCGAAGATGGGGGGGGTGGCTTGCTTATTTCCTGATTGTTGCTGCAGCCAGTATTCCAGTTCGTGTCGTCTATGCAATCTGGTTACGCACGCCAATGGCTGTGGATTTATCTGAGGTCATTATCAACGCTGTCATGCTTGCTGCGGTTATTAAAACGCGCGGTAACGTCGTTCAGATTTTCAAAATAACGAGGTCTAAACATGGAGATTAAACAATTCCAGCGAGCTGCTGGTATTAGCGAGGCGCTGGCCGCTCGCTGGTTCTCGCATATAACTTCTGCGATGAAAGAGTTTGGTATCAGCAAGGCAGAAGATCAGGCAATGTTTATTGCTCAAGTTGGGCATGAGTCTGGGGGGTTCACCAGGTTGCAGGAGAATTTCAACTACAGCGTTACCGGACTGGCGAGCTTTGTCCGGACTGGACGCCTCACCCAGGGACAGGCTAATGCACTGGGGCGCCGCGCTGGTGAACCACCATTGCCACTTGAGCGCCAGCGCGCGATCGCAAATCTGGTATACAGCAAACGCATGGGTAACAATGCTCCCGGCGATGGCTGGAATTACCGTGGGCGCGGGCTTATCCAGATTACCGGTTTGAATAACTATCGTGACTGCGGAAACGGTCTGAAAGTTGACCTGCTGGAGAATCCTGAACTGCTGGCACAGGACGAATACGCGGCTCGTAGCGCGGCCTGGTTCTTCTCCAGCAAAGGCTGCATGAAGTATACCGGAGATATTGTACGTGTAACTCTGATTATCAATGGTGGCAGGAACGGCATCGACGACCGGCGCGCGCGTTACATCACTGCCAGTAAGGCGCTGGCGGTATGAGCTGGGCATTCTTAAAAGAATACTGGAAACAGTTGCTTATCGTGGTGATGCTTGCTGTTCTGGTCATATCGGGAATTGTTTCCTGGAATGTACACGGCAGCCGTCAGTACGACGCCGGGTATGCGCAGGCGAAGGAAGAGCGCAAAGCCGAAGATGAGAAAGTTCGTCAGCACTACGAACAGGAGAAAGCGATCAATGAACGCAAAGCGCAGCAGAGGATCGACCAGGCGCGCAATGATGCTCTTGATGCTGCCGCTCGCGCTGGCCGGTTGCAGCAACAGCTCGTTGCCATCCGTGAGCAGCTCAGGCAGTATAACGCCATTATCGGCGCTGGGACGTCAGCCGCAGACACCGGAGTTTTGCTTGCCAACGTGCTCAGCAAATCTCTCGAGAGAAACAGACAACTGGCAGAGTATGCTGACCGGGCAGCCGAAGCCGGAAGAGTCTGTGAAAAACAGTACGACACCCTGACCAGATAGCATGGCATTTTTCATGGTACTGATTTCCGGTGACGGTATATAAAACGGTACGGTGAAAATCAGGTTGCAGAAAGTTGTTATCAGTCAATTTGTTATGCATGTCGTAAATAATTGAGTGGGAATGATTAACAGCTAACTCATAGCAAGTCATTCCTATTCAGATGCCAACTCAACCCTCTGTTTTTGCAGAGGGTTTTTGTTTTTATGTATTCATTTCTATTCACTCTACACCATATTTTTCGGCGGTACAGGTGACGGTATTACCTTAAAGGTATACTCTCATACCGTCATGAAAATGGTTTCTATACGGGTGAATTGTGCTTACCGA
>CYGL01000130.1_pt1 | contig 39160 bp, 63 predicted proteins | sample 485531 | NCBI WGS metagenome assembly CYGL01 (sample SAMEA3497897, study PRJEB9818) | human gut metagenome | reverse complement strand
GTTACGCCATCCACCTGACTTACAGCAGTGTAAATCCCTTCAGGTGTGCCACTGGCTGCTGATGATGTCTGAAGCATTCGGAATCGCAACTGAGCATCGGTCTCACGCGCACGGCCAAGCGTGCCATCATTTGGGTTAGTGACCGATACGACACCATACACGCCAGACTCAATAACCGTGATAGTTCCGGCAGCTGGTTTGTAATCGCTGGCCTCAATAGCTTCAGCCAGCACCACTCCGACCCCATTTGGCGCAATGATTAACCGCTGTGTGGTGGCAAACTTTTTGGTACGGTCGAGTGATGATGAAACGATAGTGCCATCAGGAACATTTGCCCCGTTCAGATCTGCGTTAAATTGCAACGTCACCTGGCTAAAGATACGCGGCAGCCTACGCTTGTTCATCAGAGGCGCAAGATTAGAAAGCTGAGAGCCTATAGCAGTGAACGGGCTGAATGAGTTAATGATATACTCAGCCTTTGCGTTCAGGTTGTCATGTATTGCTGACTGGATAGAGATGATTCGACCAGCCACGCGAGGCGTACTCGTGTCCATATCTGGAAACGAATCATTCCACCTCTGCGCATTCTCCTCGCGAACATCCTGATACCTGTCGCGATGGAAGCCTGTTTCATCAATTGTCGTACCCATTTCACCCCCGATATGTTTTCATCATTTTATCACATGGCGATGACATGCGCTTGCAGGACATAGTTTATGTGGATTGTGCTGAATGCCATTTTTGTCCTCTTGTCATCAATAAGTAAGTATTCATTTCCCCCGCCGAAGCTGGGTTTAAGGAGTTTTCATGTTTATTTTTGCTGGCATCCTTGCCGTCTTCGTCCTGTTTGTGGTGCTGGTTATCCGATGCTCGGTTGCGGGATATGGATGATGACTACTGAACCATAACATTTACCCGGAGGTTTGCACGGGATGTGTCAGTGTCTGCCTCGCTTGGTCTGTACCCAACCACGATATTCGTTGCTGTAATGTCGTTCACCCAGCAGGTTACTGTCGAGGTTGTTGGAGTGGATCTGTCATCTATCGTTAACTGTATTTGCCTGAAATCTGGCGTATAAAGGAATCGGTGAGGGATGCTGACGGTCTTGTCTCCAGCTGTTGATATATCCAAGTTTGCGCTTAATCGCTGGCGTGTTGAATATCCAACGTTATTTACAGACGCAGAAATATTCCAGTTTTGCGCCTTATCAAGGCTTGGAACATCACCTGAAAACGCTACCTGCCCGGTCAATAACTCCATCGATAAATCAATATTTTCTGATGCAGGCTGGCCAGTTGAAACGAATCCTGTGGTACAGCGGTAAACAGAGCCGGTAATGTTGTTCCCGCGCAACGAGTTCGTTGTCGATACACGCCTCAAACCAACTGTGCATGTCCTGGCGTTAAATATTACCGTTTGACCCGCTCCAGCCAGGTAAACCAGGTCACCGTTGCAGTTTTTTCCAGACACCTTCAACATGCCGCCCTGCGACGATGACGAGTACAGGCCGATACCTGAATACAAGTTACCAGCCTCAGCATCACCTGACGGCGCGGTTGAATTGGAGTAATACATGTCAACCTGAGCGTCATTGGTAACCACTACGGCTGTCGTGCCAACAACCCTTGCTGGTTGGGTTATAGTTCGTTTACATGTAATGCGACAAGAAAATCCAGCTGATGCTGCTATCGTTGCGCCATCAAATGATGCATTTGGTAATGTGTAATATGGAATATCTCCAGTCCAATTTGGATGTAGAAGACTAAGACTCCTGATATCAAAAAATGCTGACCCGTATGTATTTGCGCTAATATTTATCTGTGCACGAGAACTTTCTGCGATAACTCGACCACCCTCAGTTAGTCGCACGGTATTCCTTGTTCTAAAGGCGGTTCCAGACCACGCAGCATATGTATGGACGTCTCCAATCTCAATATTAGCCCCATCAATAACAATCCCGTCAACTTCGGACCCTGGGTACACGGTTGAGGTCGCAACTGAGCTTTCTGCCAAAGGTCTTGGCAATATCCCCGCCCGACCTATCCATGCTTTTCGCAATATGCCGTCGTTTGGCCCTTGAATTATAATACCCTCCTGCCCAAAATCGCGCCCTACGATACTTATATCGTACAGCGCTATCCGGGATGCTGAGTTCTCAGCACCAGGGTCTTTAAACCAAGCGCCAATGCCAGGTACGTTATTTAGCAAGATGTCGATTGTAAAGCCGAAACCCTGTACCTCCAGCCCATTACCGGACGTGTTACCCAAAACACCGGTTGCAGCATTCCATGCACTTGTAAAATAATTACAGTCAATACCTAGATTAGTTATTTCGAAATTATTTGCATTTGCTATAACCGCAGTAGAGTTCGTTCCAGATATTTGTTTCAAGGTGGTTTGAGTGTATCCAGAACCGTTAATACTTACGCCATCCCTAATATTTAATGAGCTGAACATAAACGTTCCAACCGGGATTTTAATATAATCTTTCTGGTTGATGGCTTCTTGTATAGCTGCCGTATCATTCGCCACCCCGTCACCTTTCGCGCCCCAACCCCTGACATCACCCTCATCACGCCATCTTGCCATCTGCAATTCCGGGTAACTGGACGCACCATCCGGGTCTGAAATCTGGCTGCGCAGGACTGCATCACCGACGCTCAACCACTTCCCGCTACCTACGCCTCCTGTATTTTCAGGGGTTGAGCCTGGAGGAACGATTTTGTCGAAGTCGCCAGCCCAGTAAAACCAGTTTTCTTTTACATCATCCCATATGAAATCTTTTTCACTTTTCAGTGTTGCGCCAGCAGCAAATGTGAAACCGGAAACCATCACGGCAGCCTGCTGTGCGATGGATGACGCGGCGGCTTCTGCGTCAGAAGCAGATTGTTCAGCCCGGTCGGCATCAGCTTTAGCGCCAGAGTAATCCACGCACTGGATGGTCAATGTCTGGATGATTCCAGGGCCAGCGCTTACCTGAACATCATAATATCCATCAGGGGCGCGGAATTGGATACGCCCAGCACCATCAGCAGCGAATGGGTTTTCAAGCGGAGTACCATCAGCGCGAGTCAGTCCAGTGGCAAGTGTGGTCGTGCCTTGCAGGAATACGTTTACGATGGCTGATGAAATGATGTTGCCAGCAGCATCTTGCGCGAAGTATGTTTTGAGTTCCAATTTATCACCTATTGTAAAATGATGAGGTAATCGTTGAGTGCTGCAACGTTTTTATTAGTTACTGGTGGCTTGGGTTCAATTCGCCAGATGGACGAGCTGAACACCTCTCTGTTGTCAGTAATTCCTTCGAATACCGCCGACGCGATACCTGATTCATTATCAACAACCACCTCAAGACGCGTTATCTCGATAGCGCCAGGAGTAGTCATAATGATATCACGAATGATTTGTTTCTTCGCGGCGATACTAACCTGTGGGCTTACCATGTCGGTAAGCCACGGCATTCCGATTCTGTTGTCGTCGAACACCTCACCCTGAATAAGCTGGAGTGAAAATTTGCTATCCTGGGACGTCATGGCTGCATTTTCGACAATGCCAATATCATCGGTGATAACCAGGTCCCATGAATTGCTGTCAAGTGATAAATCGCTTCTCATGAAGTCGGACCTCCTGATGTTCCGCCACCGGTCTCTACGCCGGTATGTTTGTGGGTGTTGAACGGAATGCCGTTAATCGTCGCGCCATTTGGCATGGTGACAGGTACGCAGAAATTTACGCCTGAGGATGTTGCTGTCATGGTGTTGGCCCCGCCAACCGACAGCGAGTAATTAGATGCCGACAGAGTGTGGGTGGAATCACCAACCTTTGCCGTGATGGATGACGCATTTACATGCAGGCTTACCGAGCCATCAAGCGAGCGCACATCAATGCCATCCTGCACCCCGCTTACAGCATCAGGAAACGCATTCAGGCCGAAGTAGGCCACCGCGTCATTCATGTTGTGGTGCTGAGGGCTTTTCGGGTCAACGATGCCGCCGGTTAGCTTCCATTTAGAGATATTTCGGTCGCTTATCAGCAGCATGCAGACATCACCAGGGGAAGGCTTATGGGTTATAACGAACCCGCCAGCCTGATAGAATCCGACCGGAACGTCTTTTATCGGTGGGATGTTGCTGACATTCCCGTCAATGTTGGTCTGTAGTAATGGCTGTACGGTGACGCAGTTTCGCCCGGCATCAAATGACACGCATTCTGCCAGCATCATAGTGCGCAGGGTTAGTGCGTTCTGGTCCATTGAGTACAGGAGAGACTCATCGCTCTCCATTTCGTGCATTGAGGTATCAAGTAGCATTCGGTAACTCTATCGTTTCAATCCTGCATTCAAATGGGCCGCCAGCGTTATTGCCAACGAATTGAACTGACTGGCAGATATAAAATCCATTATAGTCTTTGCCTCGCTCGAACCGGGTAGGTCTTTTCCTTTTGCACCTGCTGAGTCTTTCCGCTCTTTTTGTCTTTCTTTACCTGTGTGCCATCCATCACGCCAGTACCGCCGGAATCAACGGTCCACGATGATGACTCCAGCTTAACCACCTTACCAGGCCTTAAATCTGGGTGGAGCTGACAACGTATATTGACGCCCTTCTCCGATACCGATGGCGCTTCCAGTAGGCCGGATGATGAATCCAGTACGATAGCCTCGCCATCAATCGGCTTAGTGATTGGCGTGACCTGTAATTCGTTATCCTGAATAGACCACTCCCCACCGGCGTTGCGCACAACCTGGTCAAGTGCGAGTTGAGACTTGCCATGCAGGGTAATAGAGCCATCAAGCAATCCTTTGAGAATGTTGGCTGACTCTTTCAGCGCGATGCCCATATCACGCGCTGTCTGCTCAACTATAGTCCTGATTGGCGTTCCTGCTGCGTAATTCCTGCTGGTAATTGACTGGCTGAATGATCGGAATCCATCACCGGCTTTAATCTCGGTCTTCCAGTCAACATCCTCTTTCACCGTCGAAACGAATACGACATCACCCACGAAGATGAGCTTGTTATCGCCATCGTAACCCGCGTACAGACGAACGGATTTAGCATCATGCTCAATGCGTCTCCGGTCTGTTTCAGCCAGGTTATAAATGGCAATGACGCCCTGATTTGGCGTCTTGCTGCGGCTCATCTTGATGTCAAAATCAACCTGCAACATGCGTCCGGTGTCATTCTTCTGGTCGTAAACGACAGCCTCTTTTTCGTAGATAACCTCGAGATATGCTTCGCCCTTGAAATACCTCATCGCGCGTACCCGATATCAGCAACAAATTCATCGTAGTTAACCTTTGGCACGTAAAGCAGCAGATGGTCAACGCCGAATGACTCAAACGTTAACTCTTTTTTCTCTGGCGTTGCCGGGACGAGAAACATGCCGCCAATTGATGCCTGAGCGTGAGGCTCAAGAATGTCGCAGCCGCCCGTGATGACGATGCCGTAAGCCTCAAATTCATCGTTTGAGATATCCATATTCCAGCATCCTTCTGGAACCCATCCATCATCAGCGGAGAGAGCTGAAAGGCTTTCATCGAAGTCAGACCAGTACAGGCGAATGGTTGTCGGCTTTCCGTCAAGGTCCATGCGCATAGTCTGGTCTGGGTACTGCTCAATTGGGATAAGGATATTGTCCATCAGTTAAGCCACCCGTTAATTTTTCTTGCTCCCCATTCTCCAGATTGCAGCAACCATGATTTCGACTTCTCTGGAGTGGCTGCTCCAACCTTCTTCCCTGCGGCGTTAATCTGGCCTGCGGTATTAGATTTCTTGCCAACGTCCTTTTTAGGGGCCATCTTCTTCGACCCGCCATTTTTATTGTCGCTCATTGCACTGGCAGGAACCTGTGTGGTTCGCGCAGAGATGATGTTGATGCCGGTTAGTGTGGCGGTGAAGAAAAGCGCGTCACTGGTCGTCAGGTCACGATTGACGGTGATAGGCCCGTCGAAGAACATGTTTTTGTATGTTCCTAGCGATGTCACCAGCGTAAACGGCTCGCGCATCTTGCGAATCTCATGCAGCTTGGCGAGCTTGTCTTCCCATGTGCTCATGGTGGACGGGGTAAATCCGTCATCCAGCGCTGACTGAACAAGTTCAAGCCCCTTATTCAGTAGCGACTGGTCAGTGAAAATCCCCTGAATGGTCACGCTATCCGGTTCAATCAGGATGTTATCTGAGATTGTCGCCCCGTCCTGCACTGGCTTGCGGGTGATGGTGTGGTTAAACGTATGCGTCTCAACCTGAGTCACATCAATCGGGATGACTGAAATCTGGTTATAATCACTGCCAAACATCTTACGCAGCACTCCAGGTTCGAAAATCAGCATCAGTATTTTACTCCTGTATCCAGCCCTTTCACCGCTGAGGCGTTAGACCTGCGTAGCTCCTGACGTATAGCCTGCGCGGTTGCCGCCGGATTTTCAGCGCCATTGACAATAATCTCGCCGACTGTTGTGTTGCCGCTGTTGGTGGTAATGACATTTCCCCGCCCAGCATTAGCTTGCGCCAGACCCTGCGCCATTGTCGGCGGTGCAACCACGGATGGAACGCTTCCCGGGTTAAGGAATGGGGATTGTTTTGTATTCGGGTCTCCCGCTCCTGACGTGATCATGGTATTCCGGCCTTCAATGGCAGGGTTTTTCAACCAGTCAGGAATAAGGTCAACAAACCATTGCCCGACATCTGCAATCCAGTCCTTAAACCACTGCTTAAGGTCAGTCCATGCCTGCTTTATCTTATCGACTACAGGCTTGCCAAGCCCTTCAATTATGCGCCCGGTGATAGAGTCGCCGCCGGTGAAGTAGGTATAGATATCCTGGATAACCAGAATAAGACTGAGGATGGCAGCTCCGACAAGTGCAGGCCCAGCAGCCGCAGCAGCCCATGCCAGCAGAGCGCCAGTGCGCATGGCCAGGAATGCACCGGTTAGGGTATTAGTTAGCGCGATGAGCTTAGCCCATGAAGCGATTGCGGCAGATCCGATCAGGTAAGGCATGGCAATAGCTGCGGCTATGCCCAAGTATTTGATGGAGGCAATGAGTCCATTAATAGCAGCGGTAAGGCCGTTAACTATCTCATCGCCGTGAAGGTCGAAAAACTCCTTCATCTGGCGCGTTATGCGCGTGAATATCGGCAGCAGTCTGGAGGCTACGATATTCCACATACCCTTGATGCGATCCTGTAGGGAATCCATCTCGCGGGTATATTCCCGCGCCATGTCGAGATTCTCCTGGCTAATTACCAGCCCTGATTCTCGCGCCTGCTTCTGAAGTGCCGAGATGTTTTCGGATGTCTGTGAGAAAAATTCACCGCCAACATCTGCGAGGCCGCCGCCGAAAAGGGCATCAGCAAGGAATTGCCGCTTGCCCTGCTCTTTAACCTCGCTCAGCTTATTCCTGACAAGCCTAAAAAGCCCTTCGATATTGTTGCCGTACTGTTTAACCTGAGCCTGCGTGATGCCGATTTCGCCAAACGCGTCTGCGTTAGCCTTCCCATCCAGCGCAAACTCACCAGCCCGCATCGATAGCTCTTTCATGCCATCCGCAAGCTGGTCCTGTTCAATGCCAAAAGATTTTGCGGCGAAGGCTGTAGCCTGGAACGCCTCAGCATTGACGTTCAGGCGCTTGGTTAACTGGTCAATCTCTGTTGCGGTATTGGCGAAGTCGTTAACCATCGCATAAGCCGCACCAGTTACCGCAGTGGCCGCTGACGCCGCAACGGTGATAAGGCCAGCCATGACCTTAGTAACGTCCTTAACGGACTGCTCAGCTTCATTAAATGAGGCATCATCAACATCAAGGCCGATGTAACCCAAAAGCTCAGTAACAAATGCCATCAGTCGGCCTCATAAAGTGATTCGTTGATTCTGCGATTAATCTCAGCCTCGACGTGAAGCGATTCGCAGCAGTCCAGGAACATATGATAAGACCATTTGTTCAGCACGTCATCCGGGCTGGAGTAATATGCTTTGGCTACGCGCATCACCGCCGCCATCTCATCAGAGTATGACGGCTGGATGTCACGCGTGTAAATCAGCTTTCCGCCGACACGGAGTTCTCCACCATCTTGCGTTGAAACATAGCGGTCGCCTTCCCCAAAAAACTTGGGTACATCTCCTTAACGTAGGCAAAGAAAACGGTATCAGCGAGGTCAATCTGGCCTTCGAAGAATTTGTCGAAATCAAGCGGATTATTATCGACTTCCGCGCCGTTCAGCATGGATTTCAGCAGTTCGTATTGCTCATCACCTTGCAGCTTGCCCTGATAGGTCAGCGCCGCGATGTTCATCAGCTTGGCCTGGATGCGGAAGCCTTCGCGGGTGGTTGGCATGACTACGCTAAAAGTGTGATCGCCTGCTTTGATGTCTTTGAGTTGCATGATTGGTCTCCGTGTTTGGTTGACATAATTATAACACGGCAGGGAGGGAATGAAAAAAGCCCCATGAGGGGCTTATTGTTGGTCTGCGTAGAAATTTAACAACTTGATGAAATCTCGCTTTCCACGATGACTGAGGTAGATTCCAGCAATGCTATTGAATGCCTCGTTTGCTGCCTTAACACTGCGGCCCGCATTTAACTCATCTCTGGCTGCTATTGCTGCCTTTCTTGTCTTCTCCTTGATATCCATCATTCAATCCTCATCGGCATAACGATGATTTTTGCAGTCTCGCCAGTGGGTGATTTTACCGTAGCCACTGATGCATTTGTATTACCGTTCAACTCAAATGTAACTCCTGACCATTTGGGATTAAACAGTTTGGCGCACTTCTCGACATCTGCCAGATATCCAGCATTGAATCCGATGCGGTCAACGGCATTGGTTTCCTTTGGCATGACTCGCTCAACATCAGGATACCGACCATCAATTAACTGGCATAGCGCCACACCGACGCGGGTGTCAGAATCATTGAAGAACTCAACAATACCGCTATCCGTGTCGCAAACAGCGTATGAGTAGCGCTTATGTGGGGATTTTTCAATACTGACAATTGCGTTTTCGGCTAGCTCGTTGTCGTGCTGTCCCATGAATAAACGATGCCCGTCTGTTGCTGCCAGTTTTCCTTCAGGCATAAAGCACACACTGTTAAGATAGTAACGAATATCCTCTTTGGCGCAAAAGATGCGCGATGATTCAAGCATGATGCGGCTGATTTTTAGTTTCATTTCTTCACCCCATACTTACGGTTAATATCATACTCACTGGTACACAGCAGGATGATGAACTCGATAAACGCCACGAAAAAGGTGATGCCAGTCCAGCATGACAGAATGTACATCACGCCTGAAAACGGGCGGCCCAAGTAGAAGCGGTGGATGCCCATGAATCCGAAGAAGAAGCAAAGAAGCACGGCGGTAACTTTGCTCTTCGTGTAAACCTGTTGCTTCGCGTCGCAGTTAGGGCAGTCGGTCGCTGATTCGTGGATTGATGCGCCGCAAGCGCGGCAGTATATGTTGCTCATCTCGTTACTCCTTGTGGTTGATGAGGTAAGCATACACTCTATTTATATTGTGTCAACCTATTGGGAGCGTAAAAAAGGGGCCGAAGCCCCAATTTGTTTAATCCAGCGCCTGTCCGGTAATCGGATAATGTAACCCTTAACGTAACTTAAATGTGTACTGGACAATGGTTAATTCCTGGGCCTTCACTAGCGCAGGAGGTCGCGCGAGCATCGCCTCCTTTGCCCCTGCAACTTCGCCTGTGCTGTTCCTGTCCAGTAAAAGCAATGGCAGTGGTTTGCCAGCCTCATACAATGCCTGCCACGCGGCTTTGGTTGGGCTAACGTCCTGCAGAGAAACGACGCACGTCCCAGACTCATCCAGCGAGCGAATGAATGCACCGCCAGACTTAATGGAAGGATAAGTATTCCAGATGTCATTGTTAAACGTGAAATTAAACATTTCACCATTAGCAACCGCACGAGCTGCAACCCCACCCCAGGAAAGGGTAACTTTATTCGGATCGTAAATTGGCACGATTAGATACCCCCAATTGACCAGGTTCCGCGAACAACCCAGCCATCAATGGCGGAGTTCAGCGTTGCCTGATATACGTCGTTGAATGTTGCCTGCCCGGATTTACGCACAGATGCAGGAATGCTGTCAGGGTCTGGCAGTGACACGGTGTAGTCCTCCAGGATAACACGGCGGTCTACCGCTCTCTCCAGCCACTCACGAATCAGTGCTTCAACATCCGTGAACGTTTCTTCATCGAATGCCATCAGCGGCGTGCGGAATGCGTAGTTTGCGAGGCTTGCTTGCAGGTTGTTATCAAACCAGTCTGCACCCCACTGAATACGGATTTCCCTGTCGGTACAGGTGCGCCCTTTGAACAAGTGCGTAAACGTTGTGTTCGTGAATGTTTCCACGAAGTTGTAACCCTTAGCACGAAGGTTATTCTGCTCTGTTGGGGCTTAAGCCTGAGTCGCTGACGGCGGTCAGGGTTTTGTAATCCCACTGCTGAGCGCCAGGGTCAGTCCAGAGCATTCGGCCAAGAATTGCAGCATCGGGACGCTGCCCCGTCAGGTCTACGCCATTGACCATGCCGGTGGGGTGGTAGATTACTGACGGCCGCTCCATGCTGGTATTGCGCAACTGATAGCCGATGTCACTCGTTGCAGTGTTAAGGACAGCATTCGGGTCGGTAGTCATGAACATGGCCTGCGCCTTGTTATCTTCGCTCGACTGAACCCATTCCGCGATTGTTCTCTGGTCCGCAATAGCTCCAGCATTTACGCCAGCGTAAGCATAGAAATAGGCATTGCCACCAAGTGAGTAGAAATCATTCATGACATCAGGGAATGACTCGCCAGTGGTTTGATCGGTTCCGGTAGTTGACACCGAACCAGCAGATGTTGCCAGCTTCATCGCCTTTGCCAGAGGAGTATCACCGCCAGTGATGGTGACGCTTGATGTGCTGCCAGTTGTCGCAGAGGTTACGATAAACTGCGCAGTTCCTGCCGCCCATGCGACGGTGGCTTCAGGCGTGGTCTTGCTATTAAGCGCGGTAGCAACATCAGCCATAGAAGCCACACTGGAAAGGTCAACTTCACTAATGGTCTTTGGCGTGCCGCCGATGATCAGGCCCATAGCGCCATCGGTGATGCCGGTGAATTTTGACAGTTCCTGCTCTTCAGAGGAAAGAACGCCGCCGGTGAGTTTACCAGCAGTGGCCGGAGTATTTACGGCTGTCTTGTTCCAGTAAATCACTGCAACGTCAGCAGGTGCGCCACCTTCCTGCGAGAAGTGGGTTTGCAGCCACTTGAACTCAACAGGATGCGCTACCGCATTAACCTCGTCAGCATAGGAGTCAGGGGTGAGGATGCGATAACGCTCACCACTGAATAAATCATTGGTTGTTATAAAGCCTGCGCGGTTCAGCACATCGACAGTGGCTACTTTATCGTTCAGCAGCGTATCGACCGCGAAACGGCGGCGAATCGGAGTAGGCATGTTTAAATCCTCGTTTTGGCAAGTACCTGCCTGGTAATAATATCACAGCCTCAAGGCGCTGGCGAAGATGGCGCTACTGTTTCAATAGTAAGCACATCGTCAGTTGATACCCACTGCCCTGTAACGTAAAACTGGCGCAGTCGGTAATCGTCAAATTCCGTCATTGGCGAGATATGGAAAACAACGTCAGACTGCCAGCGGGTGCGGTAAGCCTCATCACCTAACTCTGAAAGGTTTCTGGCCTGCCCGATGGTGATTAGCGCCATGCCTTCAGCCGCCAGTGCCCCTCTTGCCTCGTAATATTGCTTCAGTCCATGTAGACCCATCAGCAGAGAATAACCGCCCGGTCCATAAGCGTTAACGCTAACAGTCAGCTCTGAGTGAAACCAGTTTGTTTCCGTGAATGTCTCGTTATCGGGCTGCAATATTCGCTTCTTCATCGGGCTGCGTTGCGGGATGATAGCCATTGGCTGAAACGTCATGTATGCGCCGATTGGTCGCGGGCCGTTGTATGGAGCCTGTTTAACGACAGGAGTCAGGCGCTTAAGCAATGCAGTTAGTGCCGATTCAATACTCACACATCCCCCTGAATTTTTCGCACGGTAGCTTTGTAATAATTGCCTAGGATATCGCGGGTCTCAACCTTGATAACCTCGTACTGCGCCCCATCAAACTGGAGACGGTCGGCATTAATCTCATCAGTCCTGACGCGAACCGGAAAGGAGGTATAAATCTTCTGGATGTCCTGAATCTTCTGCCCGTCCGTGAACTGCATCAGTTCCTTTTCATTCAGTGGCTGCGGCGGCATTCCATGAATCGTTTGGCTGGTTGACGTCCCTGGCACATAAACGCCTTCGCTATTATCATACCCCGGCATGTACCGTATTAGCGTGTAGGAAATAAACTGATCACCCCACACCTGATTAAAATCAAATAGCATTATTCCTCCGGCTTGACGTATGCCCATCGAATTGAGCTTACCAGTTGCCCGGTGTCAATAAGTGGGTTATCTGATTTCTTCTTCTCGATGGTGCTTTGCGCGTTAGGTGGTGACTTCAGTTGCACTATGGCCTGCTGCACGTCCTGCTGCGCCACTTCCCCCAGCCTGCCCATTGCCTGCCGCAGATTATAATTATCTTCATTCATCACGCGAGCGGTAATCTTGCCGAGAATCTGGATGTACTTCGCCTTCTCTTTCGCAAAGGTCGGTCGCAGCGTCGGGCGCTCAGGTATGCGGGATGTGCCGAATTCGTTCCACCAGTACACCTCTGCAACCGTTGTTCCCGTGGCGTGCCCCTGCTCATCCTTATGCTCCCCAGCGTCACCATGAACGCCAACAGATACAGCGTGCGCACCGATACGCCTCTGCATGTCACGGATGGCGTTTGGGTTTCGAACCACCAGCTTATTCCGGGCAGCCATACAGATTCGCCGATTGAGTGAGGTACGGGCCAGCGCCAAAGATGGCGATCAGGTTTTTGAACATCTGCCCGTAGGTTGTGCCATCCCACATTGAGCCATCTGAACCAACGCCAATAGCCTGGCCGGACACACTGACGTCACCAACCGATCGCCCGGTGGTGACCACCGTAACCGAACCGCCACCAGACGCACCGGTGACAAGGTTGTAATTGGTCGCCAGCATGTGCGCCACATAGTAACCCTGTAGCGCGTCGTAATATTCACCATAGCAGCCGGTATATAAAACCGTGAACTCAGTGAGGTATCGCTGAATCACCGCATCCGGTACGTTAACAAATTCGGGGTATGAAGCCCGGAATTGCGCAAGGTCTAGTGCCATATTTCACCCGTATGTTCTGCATTTTTTGCAAGGGCATGATACCCCGTGCACGCACAGCCCAAGACCATCCATTCTCACGCCAGTTCCTCTGCATGATGGGCAATTGTCATGCATGCAATCACTAACTGGCTTGTCATTGATAAACACTTGCCGAGATAAGCATGCGAATCCGACAGGATGAACGCCATTGCATTTAGGGCATAAATTCCAGTTATTCCCAACCATATTTCACCTGTAAAAAAGGGACGCCGTAGCATCCCTTTATTTTAACACGTCACCGGATTATTTCTTAATCACGATATGACCGGCATCAACGAGGTGCTTTTCGTTGCTTTCGATGAACGCCAGTTGCTCTGCAGTCACTTCGGTTTCAACGCCAGGAAGCAGGCGCAGGTCGCCGGAATAGTGAATGTTTGCGCGCTGATTGATCACGGTCACTTTCTTGGTTGCTTTTACTTCAGCCATGATTAAATCCCGTTGGTTACAGTTACGGACAGTGGGAAGTATACCACAACGCCAGCGGTTGCCAGGTAGCCATCCACCACGGTTGCCAGGTTGCGAGCTTCTGGCGGCATCATGGTAAACGGTTTTGGAACCTCAACGCCGAGCTTCTCGGAATCATTGCGATAGTGAATCATTGCACTGTTAGCCTGCCCGGTTCCCTGCGGACCCAGCCATTCCACGGTTTCAACCGTGATTTCCGGATAGGATTTCTTGAAGCGCTCCATCGCATTCTCGCCGGTGTTATCGGCAAAGAATGTGGTGCGGGCACGTTCATAGCTCGCAGAGGTCATGACGACGGTGTCAGGACGCTCAGCGCCAAGTGTGTCTGTCGCCTGCTGGGTGATTGGGTAAACCAGGTCAGCATAGATTTCTTCTGCTGTTTTAGTCGCCCAGGTCGATGTAGTAGACGCGCCGTTTGGTGCGGTGCGAGTGGTAACGTTCGGCGCGTTATAAAGACCGGTCAGGCCAGTTTCAGCATCGCCAACCCAGATAATCTGGTCCAGCTTCTGCTCTGCTGCATTTCGGATCGCCATACCCTTACGGTCAACGATATTCATGCCAGCAACGGTTGCTTTGGCGATTTCAAATACGCTGTAAATAATCGAGCCACCAAATGCGCGGATGTTTACAACCGCCTTCTCGCCAGTTACCTCGATATTTGGCAGGTCATCGGCGTAGTTGGTGATGTGCTCCAGCATACCAACGCGGTCAGCGACAATGTAGGCAAACTCTTCAGCACCGAATGGCGCTTCATTCTGCATTGGCAGCAGGTTCTTACCTTTCCACTGAGGGTACTCTTTCTCGCGGATGCGGTTAGACATCGCCTGAAGCTGCTGCGCAAAGATAACGCCGGTTGCGGCATCAGCACGGAAGCCAAGCTGTTGCACATCCAGTGCTTTAGATACCAGACTTGCCAGCATAGTAGGGGTGGTTTCCCATCCCGCATCCAGCTTCACGCCCTTAAGATGGTCCAGTCGTAAATTGATATTCATTTATAATCCCCTGTTAGGCAGCTGGTGCGGTGGTTGCTGGTTTCAGGTTGACAATCGCACCGCCTGCACCAGTAGTGGAGGTGTCGAAGATGCCGACCGGGCGTGTTGCTGCTGAGGTTGCAACGTTGGTGAAGCCAGTGCCATCAATAAGAGCGTAGGCCAGGTCGCCCTGATTCACGGCAACAGTTGCATGAACCCATACAGGACCATCGGTCACGACAGAAACATCTTTGCCGATTGCGTGAGTCTGCTCGGTTGCGCCATCAGCGGCAACCCAGGTGGCTTCCCAGCGAACCACGCCGATAACGACATCGCCAGCAGCAGACACCGGTTTAACTTTGTGGTCGTTGTTATCACGCACAGCGGCCTGACCTGCGTTGATAGCAGCAGATGCGATGCGGCTGACGGTCTGAGTCAATCGTGCATCCGCAACCATGCCAGGGGCATACGGCTGTGGAGTTAAGGAATAAGTGTTATTGAGCGCCATTATGCTTTCCCCGCGTAGAATTTAGCGTTATATGCGGCCTGCCCAGACTCTTCGCGAGAGTTGAACACACCATCAAGATTCAGACCCTGGCGCTGAGTGCGCAGGCTATCGGTGCGATTTTTCAGGCCATCCACTGCAGCATCGAATCGACCGCTGATATAGGCATCAGACTTGCCATCAGCATTGAAGCCAGATTTTGCGGCAATGAGCGCTTCAACCTGGATTTCTCGAGCGGTTTTCACGCGATTGCCATCCATATGGCTAATTCCCGGTTTCAGTTTTTTAGCGGCTTCGATGATTCGCAACATTTTTCCGAGGGAGTCGGTTTTCTGCTCTGGGTCAGTGTCGGTGTCTTCATCCAGCTTATCAGGGTCTTCTTCATCCATTAAGGAATCAGTGGTGTCGCCGTTTACAGCATCAGCCAGCTCATCAAGCTGAGCCTGAAGGGTGTCTACCGCTTCGGAAACGTTGGCTACTGCGTTTTCTACCGCCGGAACATCGACTTCCACCACTTCTTTGTTCTCGTCGTCGGCATCTTTAATGATGTCGTCAGCGTCGAGCTTCAGTTTTGGAGCGATGGCCTTGACCAGCTTTTTAAGCTGACTTGTAGCGGAGTCAAGGCGCTTGCCCTGCTTCGCCAGCGCCGCGTTGATGGTCGCTGCCGTAGCTGCATCTGCAACTTCAACAGTGCCGCCGCCGGGCAGTTTGATTTGAGTCATTGATTTCTCCTCGTTATTCGGCACATGTGCGCCATCAAAACGCAGTGAACAGATTGAGCCACCTCGCGCGGCATCCACGATGGCCTGATGGTTATAACGCCGATTGCGCTGAACACGGTCATACTTCTGGCCCTGCCATTCACCCGGCGTTTCATCAAGGTCAACGGAATAACCCGGAGAAAGCTCACATACACCGTCGTATTCTACCGCATGTAAAGCCTCGTTGCCAATTACCAGCATTGATGCGACAAGATTGTCACCATCACGCTTTGGCATCCCGTTAACGCTACCCTGTGAATACTCCTTATAGTTGGATGGCGTAATCATTACTGGAGGGTGCTGCAAAGTCACCGGAGCTCCAGCCAGGGACTTCAGCGATTCCTCATCAAACAACGTCTCCTCTGGCACAAATTCACGGATAACCGTGCCATCTTCTTCCATATATTCAAGGACGCCGACATGCGCCACCACGCCATCAATGCGCAGGAACCCGTTTTCGTCAATCTTTGAGGTTATGCGACCGCCCTTGTCGATGCGATAATCTTTTCTCATTTAAATTTCTCTTTAAAATTCAATGACATTTGAAGCGTAACACCTGCAGTTTATTGCCTGCCCCGGGAAAGTATCACGAGCACCAGCACCATCTGACCAGTTATACGTCTTGCCGTTGCGCGCATAATGCGACGGCTTAGCTTTCGGGTATAGTCCTGACGGATTTCCTCGCACCCGCTGGTCTTCCATCGTGCGCCAGACGAATTGCTTGATTTCCAGGTCTGCCGCGCGTTGCTTAGTGACCTGCATGTTCATGGTAGCAACCTGGTCGCGGGCAATCAGGTCGGCACGTCGTTTCGCAACCCCGGTTTCGGCCCGAATGTTTTTGCTGATGTCACGCCATGACAGGCCGTCGCGGAATCCTGAGTTAACGGCAGTTGTAATCTTGCTCAGGTAGCTTTGCGTCAGATTGGTAATCAACGCCGTGTTTTCCTCAGCCCACGCGTCAATGTTGGCGCTCATGTCAGTTCCGGGCAATGCCACGTTAACGCCAATGGCCTGGTTGATTGCTTTCTGCCAGTTACCATCAATTGCCGAACGAATAGAATCGCCAATGTTGCGCACGAATGACAACCCTGGAATGTTGCCCGTCGCCAGTGAGCGAATGGCTCGCAGAACCGCAGACAGGTCATCAGCACGATAACCATCCTCCCGCGCAGCAATCTCTGCTTTTAATTCATCAGCAATGCGGGTTTTCAGTTCGGCATTAATGCCATCAATGATGCCGCGCAGCATCTTCGCGTACTGCTGTTCAATCCGTACAGGGTGACGGGCTGGCAGCAGGACTTTACGCTTCCGCTTATCCGGCTTCAGTGCTTCCAGTTGTTTCTGAAATTCCGTTCGTGCCATTTTCACCACCGAGTGAGTTAAGACCTAACGGGTCCTGTTCTTCTTCATCTTCATCTTCATCTTCCGGCAATTCTTCCAGTGAGAACAGGCCAGTGTCGTTAGCAAGGTTGCGCACCTCGTTAGGCGTGAGCGCCGCAGATTGCTCAAGCGTTGAAATTGCCGTTGCCACCGACGCCATTGATGTTGCTTTCTTGTCAGGCGACATCGCGCTAAGTTCTGCCCAGCGCCAGTCGAAGTCAAGCCCGGTCTGCATCTTCACGTTATCAATACATGACTGCACCAGCGCAGCCGGGTCGCCTTCCTGAATTGCGGCAATCTTGTCGTAGTAAACCGACAGGATTTCTTCCTGGCTGGCATTGAGGCCCGCCGGAGATTTACCGAACAGCATCATCTCTGACAGGCCAGTCGCACCAGCTACCGCAGTTGCAAAGCGGTCAACGAAGTCTGGGATGCCCTGAAGGGAGCGGTTAACGAACTCGAATTTTTCTTCTTTATCGACAACCGCCGCCCGGTAGATTGACTTACCCTGGTTGAAGGCGTTTGCGCGGTTCATTACGGCTTGCGATGCCGTCATGCCCATTGATTGCGCGGCCGTAAGGTTTGGCACGGAAAGGATGCCAACCCCTGATTCTTTCAGCAGGAATGACGCATCCTGTAATGTCTCGTTATAGGCGGCAATTGCCGACCATGCCATCGCTACATAAGAGCCGCCCCATCCCTGCAATTCAATCTGGGTGTCGTATGGCACCGGACAGCCATAGAAAGGTGCAATGCGGTCACGGTGATACGTCATGCCGTTGCGAGCCACATAGTTCAGCGCACGCCCATAATGCGGGGATTCAGGGTCAAGGTCTATTTCATCAACGCTTAGCGACCAGCGGTCTAGAGGAACCAGGTCGATGATAGCCGCCGTTTCTGATGGTGGCGATTCTGGCGGGCGAGAATCATCATAAACCTTCAGCACCCCAGCACCACCGAACAGGCGGGACCAGGCGATACCCTTGCGCACGGATGCGCGCAGTCCCATCTCATCCAGCATGGACTCGATGCGCTTTTTGTCCTCGCCATCCACCCCGGTGATTTCGATAAACTTACGGGTGGCGTCCTCAGCGGGAAGGTCGCAGATTTTACGCGCCAGCCAGTCAGACAGATATATATTCGTCAGCACCTGCTGATTGTTGTGCATCAGATGCGAAAATGCAGGAGACAGAACCTGCCCGAGGCTTTTATCAATGCCCGGCATACCCTGTCCGGATATGGGGTTAGCCCACGCATCCACGCGGTACGACAGACTGCCGTCATTATGCAGCTTAAGGTGGGGCTTCTTGGCCATTCTAATCCCTCATGAAAATTAACGTCAGTATATCACGGAGGATCGGATAAGAAAAAACCCGACGGAGCGGGTTAATTAACTTCCTGCCAATCTTCAGCCAAAACATCAGATTGACTAGCCAGCCATGGTATAAGTTTGTTATCAGCTGTCTTCATGCAAATAAATGGCGCTCCGCAGAGGCCATCAATTCCTTCAATATCGCTTTCGAATCCCCACGCATCACCAGCGACGATGAAAAGAAACATTCCTTTTCCGTTCCATCCTTTTCTAGCTACCTTTTTCCCTACTTCCATGGCATTAACAGCATTACCAAAATTCATATCCATACCCTTACCCTCTGTAGTTACCAATAAAAAGGTACTGCAAGCTGCGCGCGCTATGATGTTAATGCTCTTATCTGTTAATTGCCGGGTACGCGTCTACCGTCAACCAAGTTGACCGATTTGTTGTTGGTGGCCGGTGCTGATATCCGGCTTTACTGGAGTTACCAGCCAAACGACTCATCCATTAAGGATGCCACTGTGCGCATCAGCCTGCGCATTCACCACAACGATAAGGGCACTGCATGGTTTTACCATTACATCCGAAGATATATCTGGTGTAGTCAATGCCCTTACCTGTTGCGTGCCGGTCTTTCCCGGCTGTCAGTTCTTTATCGCCACCTGAACTCATCGGCCTAACGAGTTTTAACGACCTTTCACGTTTGCATCATCTTGTCGTCCGGGTACGTCTCCGGCGAGGGCTTCCACCTCCGGCTTGCTGGTTAACCACAACGGGAGCAACGTTGTGTGATTAGTATTGCTCAACAGTGGCGCCATGTCAACCTTTACGCGATGGCATTTTGTCGCCGTTACACTTTTTCTTCCACGTTTCGTTGTGGGTAAGAATCTGGCGCAGCGTGCCGTCGGTCATGTGGTCGATTTCACCGGCATCCATCCAGATTGGTTGCATCCAGTCACAGCTGGTGTCAATTACCTGGACGGGTCCATTCGTCGCGCAGCTTGTCGCGGACAGAGCCAGGATTGCTGCGCAGAACTTCATCTTTAACATCGTTTGCCACCTTAACGGATTCTGTACGGGATTTCTCTTGCGCCGCTGACTGCTGCGCCTGCTGGGTATCGGATTTGGCTTTCTGCTCTGATTTTCCGCGATACTTACCACCGAACCAGAGTCCGGCAGCCCCGATGATTAGAGCGGTGATTGCGCCGATGATTGTGCTGAGGGTGAGCATTTGATTTCCTCAATTAGCATGTAGGTGCTGGTCATGCAGCGTATAATTCCCCATGCATTGCCGAATGAATAGCTTCTCCTGGCATCCCTCCACAATACACGATACTCCCACATCTTCCACGCCTTGCTTTTTAGTGCATCAGGTATCAGGCAAATAGATATCAGGCTAAGCATCTTCTTTCTTCTCCCTCACCGCAATCAGCTTATTGACGGAGTTGCCAGCCACGACGACGGCGAGATAAATGCCGAACATCTCGGTCGTCAGCGTGTTCTGATATGCCTGCCAGACGATGACGCCTGACGAAATCACTACGCCGATGAACTGGCACGTTTTTGATAGAGAGAAGTCGCCTACAGGCGAGGTTAGCAGGTCTTTAATCATCGATTTCCCAGAGTATCGCAAGAAGGATGACCACTACTGTAGCACCAATGCAGACCTCGACCAAATAATCAAAGGGAAATGCGATTGGCAATCCAGCCATATACGAAAGTCTCGTTCTTCTGGTTGGCCTCTGCCAGCTCAATATAGCGCGCACCCTGAAGGCAGTTCAGCGCCTTTAACATCACGGTTTCACCTTGCTTGCCGCGCGCACCAAGATAGCTTTTCAGGGCTGAAGCAGTAGCCGGGCCAACCTTTCCATCGACAGCAATATCAGCGTATGCCTTGCCCTGGTTGTTAAAGGCGTTCAGGCAGCGCTGAAGGAACTTTCCCGCCACAGATGGCCCCATGTTAACGCCAGTATCAATTACCTCGGCAGCGATGCATTCAGACAGCGGCAGCAGCAGGTCAAATTTTGGCTTCGATACATACTGAGTGTAGTAGATGTTTTCGGCAAGTGAGATAGGCAGGTCTTTCATTGCCCCGGTATAGCCATTGGCAACAGCTACCGCTTTTGTAATGCCGTACATCGTTTCACCGCCGGAGTCATTTGGGTTATTTGAGTAACCACCTTCGGCTTTGATGATGTCATCAATAATTGACTTTATAACCGGGGTCATAAAAAACCTCATTGTTATGTTTTGGCTCGATTCGCAACCAGTGGGCCGCCGAGGCATACTTGCCTGTCGGCGATGCCACGCTGCCACCCTTGGAAGCGTAGCCAATTTAACATATAAAAAAACAAAAGTCAAAAGACAGAGCACAAAATGACGCTGGGTAAAATAGATTGGTGTAGTGGTTGACATAGGATGTGGGTGCGGTAAGATTTAGCCATCAATCAACAACGCACCTGGTGAATAAAATGCGATGCAAAACCTGCGGTGAGCCTATGGAGGGGGATGGATACAATGATGTAATCCACTGCCCTAACGTCGACGTTACCGGCATTGGCTGCGAGCCGGATGCCAACCCCGTTTACTGTGAAGAGGAAGAGGAATGAAACTTGTAGACTTACTGGTTAAAGAGTTACCGAAGCGGGGCGGGTGGCCTGCTGGGGTTGATGCTGTAGAGCAGGATTGTGAAGGCGAGTTGTTTGAAAAGGACTCTGACTATTGCAGTGGCTTTAAGCTAGAAAAATGCGATGACTGGATTACAGATGTGGTTACTAAGCAGCAATACGAATCCGCTCTAGCTGCAAGCAAAGCCGTTGTTGGTCATGACGGCTGGATTCAATGGGCTGGCGGTGAATGCCCGGTGGATGGTGACGCAATTGTTGAAGTCAAATACCGGAAGCCGAACCCGTACCAGTTCAATAATGATCGGGCTGGCGATTTTGCATGGGCGCATGATGGATTTGACGGTGACATCATCGCCTACCGGATGCACCAGCCGACGAAATCAGAACAGGTTCGCGCTGACGCATGGCGTTCTTATGCTGGCGCAGCGGAAACGGATGACGAAGCCGACCTGAATGAGTGCATTGGTCAAGGTGTTGAAATGCCAGAATGGGATGGTGAAGGATTGCCACCAGTTGGAACTGTTTGCATGGCAAACCTGGCTAATGGGTGGACTGATGTCAAGGTTGCATACATTGGCGAAGAGGGAGGATGTCGTGAAGCCCTGGTATTCGAAATTAAATCGACTAAGCCAGCATGGGCAGATGAATTCCGCCCACTACACACCAAAGCGGAAAAGGCTCGTGAATTAGCAATTGAGAGCATCACAAAATCAATGGGAGTATTCGGCGTGAAATCAGCAAGCGAATTGCTTTATGCTGATATCGCCGCAGGTAAAATACCAGGAGTAAAGCTGGAGGATAAATGATTAAGTGCGTAGCTTGCGGTCATGCGCACCACCATCTTGACCGCATTGAAAAATCTGGAGTCCACTACACCATGTGTCCAAAATGCGGATGCGGTGGATTCATAAAAATTAAGGGCAAATAATGGCAAGTCGTGGCGTTAACAAATGCATCATCCTTGGCAACCTCGGAAATGACCCAGAGGTGAAATACACCGCATCGGGCAGCGCAATCGCAAACCTGACGGTGGCAACGTCGGAATCATGGAATGACAAGGCGACCGGCGAGAAGCGCGAGGCGGTTGAATGGCATCGCGTCGTCCTCTTCGGCAAGCTGGCAGAGGTAGCTGGTGAATACCTCCGCAAAGGCTCACAGGTATACATCGAAGGCCAGCTGCGTACCCGCAAATGGACCGACAATGCCGGAGTGGAGAAATACACCACCGAGATTGTCGTCGGGATGAATGGCGTGATGCAGATGATTGGCGGCAAGCAGGAAAGCAAGCCGCAGCAAAGCGGATGGGGACAACCGCAGCAACCAAAGCCGCAGCAGCAGAGCAAGCCAGCGCCATCCGGTCCTAATGTTCCGCCTACTAACTTCGATGACGACATCCCGTTTGCTCCCTTTGGGTTGCAGTACGGCAAATCGAGAATCTACGCCATCTAATTATCACCCACATCAACCAACCCGCTTCGGCGGGTTTTCCATCCTTTACGCAATATGTTACAATTTCAAGATTGTTCCAGTATATTCACTCAAAGACAGGCGTGTACCCTATAGTAGGAAGAAAGGGGGTGCGTATGCCAAACAGGATGAACATGTCTACAGTCGAAGAGCGGCTAACGAAAGTTGAGACGAATCTTGCGAACCTTGCAGATGCACAAAGGGATGTGAGCCAGGCGCTTAACCGGGTGTCAGAGTCTATCCACGCCATTCAGATTAGCATTGAGCGCCAGAACGCCAGCATTCAGCAGATAGTTGAGTTACGTCGAGATGTTGATGCAATGACGAAGGATGTAGAGAAGCTGAAAGGGAAAGTGTGGTGGTTAGGCGGCGCAACCGCCGCCTGTACGTTCATTATCGTGAATTTCTCGCGCATGAAAGACTTCTTTCACTGATGCGGATTATGTCCATGTCGCGCATGGTTCTGTGACGTGCTCGTGCGAAGTAGTATCGCGCGAATGTGAATCCGTAGCGGCGCAATCCACCAGCGAATCCCCACCGCTCAATCAGCCACCATCTCATTTCATCCTCCCCAGATAGAAGCAGATTGCCGCAGCGCTCATGTAAATTGATGCTGAGATATCACGGTTGATAATCGCCGAGATAGTTGCGTAAACAACCAGGAATAAAATTGGCATCCACTTAATCATTTTTACTCCTTAGTGACAGTGGTTTCTGTGTTTATAATTTGAAAGAAATTTAGGCAAATCCACTTAGAGCGCATGCCTTCACGATACGCATCTTCATACCATCTAATCTGCCTAAAAAGTCGATATTTATGCTTTTTGCATCCGTGGATTATCTGCCTGAATGACCGCATCACTCACCCTCCTTCATCATCAGAAATACAATCATGGCGGCACGGAGAACATTTTCATGCTCATACTCCCAAATAGGGCTGGCAGAAGCACCGTGCAAACCGCTTTCGTTCCAGTCCCAGAGAATGTTAACTCTGTTATCAGCAATAATCGGCCACGCGTCCTCCGGGTTGTTGCATGGGTCGAAGTCGAACTCGATATAATCGCCACCAGAATAGGAGCCAGGTGAACCGTCAATAACATTCCTTACCGCCATTCCATCTTCGTTTATAGACACGCCCTCTATTGTGCATAATCCAGCCACCATTACCGCTATCTGTTCGTCGCTCATGCTCGCATAATCTTTCATCTCAAGTCCTCATTTTGTGTTTGACATAAACATAATACATGGTAATCTAACCCATATCAACACGGGAGGTAGTATGAATCAGCAGAAATTTGAATCAGCGCAACGAGCGGCAAAATTGGCGGTTAAGTGTAGAAGCACTGGTGCATGGAAAGAGGCGATGCGCCTGCTTCGGGAGGCTGTTTATGCTTGACCGTCATTGCCCCATCGACCGCGACGAACGCATCCACGCCGACAATTGGCAGGATGAGCCAACAGAGGAAGACATCGAGCGGCAACGCTCAATCATCGAAGCACAGGCAGATTTAGAGGAGATGTACAATGGCTGGTGAGTTTGAGGTTTACAAATCTGTAGCTGTCGGCGGTAAGAGTGGCCGACAAACAAAGCCAGAAACACGCGAGCAGGTAATCGCCCGCAATAGCTTCCCTGGCCCAGACCAGAATCGTTACATTGATAAATTTTTAGCGGAGCAGAAGAAAAATGAAGCAAATGACACTAATTGAGATGGATGGTTTTTTGAAAGGCAAATGCATCCCACGAGATTTAAAGGTTAACGAAACAAACGCCGAATATCTTATCCGTAAGTTCGGTGAGCTTGAATCAAAACTGGAAACGGCATTGCGGGAGTGTCGTTCTGCTGGAATCACGATTGACAACCTTGAAGCCAAGTGCGCGGCGCTGGCAGCGGAGAATGCGGGGCTGAAGTCTGGCGCAATGGACGAAATCGAGGTTATCAACCGTGGAGGGCAGGCATATTGCGTAAAAGATGGAGTGCAAGTTAATCCTATGTATGCAAGAGGGTGGAATGACTATCGCGCAAAGTCTATGCGATCAGACACCCCAGCCACCGATGCTTTCCTAGCTGAAGTGCGGTCTCAGGGTGTGGAGATGTTTGCACAGTGGTGTAGAGGTGAGCGAGATTTTACTCTAATTGATGAGGATGTTGCTGATGCAGCGGCTTATGAAGAATGCGTAAAAAGAGCCGAATATTTCGCCGCACAGCTTCGCAAAGGAGGCAACCAGTGTCGCGCCGCTATGCTTCAGCGCTCCGAACCAGAAACGGATAACACAAACCAGCAATTCGAATCACTAAGCAGAGGCGATAAATGAACGGAGAAATCGCACTACGCGACATCATTAAGGCCATTGTAATTCTGAAGCCTGGCGCTACAATGGCAATAGTCCAGCGGATGATACGGACCAAGACAGCAAGCTCAACAATTGGGACCGCGATGCACTGCATTGTTGCACAAGGGTTATTCACGACAAGAAGGATTGGCAACAAAGGTCGACCAGGGTTTAAGTGCAATGCCTACTATCCAACCAAGAAGATACTGGACTCATTCACGGTTACTAGCGAGATGCGGGAGTATCTTGGGCTTACGGATGTTGATTTGAACCCAAAGAAGATGAAGCGCAAGCACAATACTATCTTCGAGTCCTGCAAACAAAGCCCGGCAACGAAGCGCATACTTTGGTTTTATGGGTGTGGTGAGCTGCCAGAAGTGGAGTTGAGATGATGAAATTACTTAGCAAGCACCGTATTGCGACAGTCAGATGGGAAACGCCTTTCGGGGAAACAAGGATAACTCCGGCAGTGCAAAAGCGAGTGGCTATATTCTGGTGGGTGACACTCACACATTGCGAAAGCGTGAAGCAGGCAATGACCTACATCAAAAATATTGAGAAGAAAAAGCCTGAGAAAGTTTTAGGCGTGATAGTAAAATAAGCCCCTTTCGGGGCTTTTCTTTTACCAGGCGGAAAGGTTGTAACCTGTTACGAGGTTGTCAGATATGGCGTCCAGGGTAGGGTCAACCTGGTCATCGTGCTTTCCGTTAGGGAATACGGAAAACTCACCGATATAGGCTGGCATCCACGGAGCATCCTTCGGCAGATGAACCAAACCAGCCTCAATCTGCGGGAGAACATCCAGGGCGCGGGTGAATTTATCAACCGACCTCTGAATCGGGATTACCGGCACGCCTTCCATTTTGAGGGTCTGAATCAGCCCGGTTCCGCTGGCCTTATCCTCAATCTTCATGCCGCGAACAACGCCACGGTTAATGGGCGACTTATGCAAATCCCAGAATGCGCGAGCCTGCTTGATGAGGTCTGGCGCTTCCCATTTGCCGCGAATCTGGTCGAGCAGGTAGGCATGGCCGTTTTTGAATCCCCAGCACTGGAATACAGACCAGTCGTTGTGCTCTTTGGTCTTGAGCGCGGTATCTGCGTATATAACGCGATATTCCCACTCAGGGTGCACAAAGCTGTTATCGTACCATTGCCACCAGCTATCCTTGAACAGGCCGCCGCCTTTCGGTGCAGGGCGCTGCATGTACTGCCCGGCGAACACGTAAGGGTTGCTGGCCTCCATCTCTGCCAGCTTCTCGCGTGAGTGCTTAAATGGCCACAAAGCGGTGTCGTCAGGGTTTATGGCAGGAATGCTAACCACATGCCACTCCTCGCCATTACCGCCAGCTTGTAGCCATCCTGCAAGGTCTTCCTCGTGCAGTCGCTGCATGATAACGATAATTGGCGTATCAGGGCTGTTCAGACGTGATTCCATCGTGGTCTGGAACCAGTCAATGACATTCTGGCGCATGGTGTCAGAATTGGCCTCGCTAGCCTTATGCGGGTCATCAATTATGATTGCGCCGCCGAATCCTTCACGCAATTTCCCTGCGCCATACCCTGTGATAGTCCCGTCCGAACCAGTGGCATATACGCAGCCGCCCGTTTTTGTTCGCCACTCATCTTTGGCCTTAGCGTCCGGCATCATGCCAATATCGCCGAATACGGCACGGTACTCATCCGACATGGCAATAGCGCGAGCCTGGTAGGTGTTATTTGCCGCAAGGCGCTTGGAGTAGCTGGCGTGGATGAACTCGCAGTCCGGGTAGTTGCCGATGGCCCATGACATGAAGTTAACCACGGCAAGCTCGGTCTTGGAGTAGCGGGGTGGGATATTGATGATCAGGCGCTTGTACTGTCCAATGAAGCACCGCTCGAGCGCCTCACATATTTTCGCATGATGCCAGTTCTCCACAAAGTCAAAGCCCTTTCGGGCCTTGAACATGTATTTGGAAAACTCCAGGAGGTCGCATCGCAGGGTGGCGATGTCTTCGGCGGAAAGTTTAATCTCTTGAGCCATACTTCCTTCTGAGCGCCTCAGTTACGTCTGAGCCTTGCGGTGACATTGAGCCGTCACTTGAGATGTGGTTAACAGTCTCTTTGTATCCTCCCAGCATCTTGATGAGCATGTCCTGCGCCTTCTGCTGGTCTGCCATCTCGAACTTCGGCCCCATCTTCGTGAACGTGATGCCTTTGATGAGCCCGCGAATTTCTTCGGGAACCTCGTCAGATGACATCTTCACTACCGGCACAGCCATCTCACCAATCACCTCGCCGTCATCGTTCACCATAGGGCGCTTCTCCCAACCGATAAACTGAGTGACGTCAGCGAATGCCTGCGCCTGAATCCGGGATGCGATTTCATCCAGGCTCATGAGTTTGGACTTGGCAATGAGTCGGCGAGCCTCGCGGACGTAGGGGCCGACTTTTGGGTGTGATAACAATTTGCATCCAGCAACTACGGCAGACTTATATGCAACTTCTTCGCCATAGGCATGGAGATATGCTCTCGTTGCGTTACCATTAGCGATGTAATGATTAGCAAATGTTAAATGGTCTTTACTCAATTGAGCCGCCATTTCCTCAAGCTCAGGCGTGAAGAAAGGCAGGTTGTTGTCTGCCTCTGCCATGTTAAATACCCTCTAACTTTTCAGGATAATGACGCATACAGGTTCCGCTATATCGCTGACTTAGCTTATCAATCGCTTCCTCTGCGTCTTTGGTATCAACATTGATTTTTAGATTCATCTCTGTGACTTTCTTGCTCCCGTCACGCTTATTCTTATGCTCAACCATCATGTCGAGGATTTCGAATGCGTCAGAGATGCGCTCAAGAGAGTCGCTTTGACTATTGATGGCCTCGCGATTTAGCTCAATGCGCTCAGAATCAGCAAGCACTTCAATTTTGAATGCCGGGCACTCAAAGACCATCACGTCGCCAGAGCGTTTAAATTCAATCATTGGGTTGCTCCTTCCAAATATATTTCACAGTGATGGATCGGACTTTATCCTGATGGATATACCGCTTCCCGCCATCAATTTCAAAAACCAGAAAATGGCCTTTGGTTGTTGGCTCATGGGTTATGCCTTCGAATGTCTCTACCACGCCCATGTCGGCAGTACCACGCATGCCATCATGATGTGCATTGAAAATGGACTTCTCCAGAATCATCGCCATCAGACTTCTCCATATCCAATTGCCATGTCAATCCTCCTCCACCAGCACCAACTTAAACCGTGAGCGAGCGACTTTCTCGCCGTAGTTATGGATGGCGCGTGGGTTTGGTGTGTTAAAACTCTTGCTGCGACCGGGAGTAATGAATACATCCTCGCCATTAGCCGCAGCATCCATTGCTTCTTTCATGCCGTTACGGATAAAGTCACGCGGGGTAAATTGTTTCATCATTAATCCTTTCCGTTGTTTCCCCTATTATCTCCCCGCAATGAAACAGTGTCAACCTCGGTAAGATTTGATTTCACTGCGCGCCCAGTTGCGCGGGATGGAGAATGTGCCCATCTTCTTGCCGGATTCGGATGCCTCTTTGCACATCAGGCGGCCATCGGAAGGGCGATACTCTGAGTTATTGACCACATCACGCAGCCAGAAATCGCCGTTAACTTTGTGAGTGAATGTACGGACGTGCCCATCCACTTCAACCTCCACCGCCATCTGTACGTTGCGCAGGATGTTAACCACCGTTGCCCAGCTTTTGAATCCGTATTTTTTCATCAGGTCGGTGACGGGGATTAGCTCCGGGTCGATTTCATGGGCTTTTGCAATAAACGGGGCCATGTCGATGACGGGTGAGGCATCAACTGGTGAGGCATCACCTGGCTGTGATTTATTTCCAGACTTAAGCGCCTTCACCTGGAGTTTAAGCTCTTTCACTTCGGCGATGAGTTTCTCAACCTGTGCAGCAAGATTATTGTAGTGCGGGGATGGTTTGCGTTTCATTTTGACCTCTCCTGTTGTGTCAACCTTAAGGAGAATTTAAAGGTGGGAAAGGTGTTTGTCAATATGCTTATGATTGATTCTCACTCCCTGTAGGATGATAGGGGTGGAAGGGTGACTACCGTTGACACTCCCGCACCCCCTTCACCTTAACAGGGTGTGAGTTTATCATATTATTTTTATAAAGTCAATAGATGAAAGGCAAAAACAAAAGATTAAAGTCGTGGTTGACATAATCACATCTGGGCTGTAGATTTGTTTGAAACAACAGGAGAAACGAAATGACCGAATTGACCAACGAATCAATGAAAGAGTACGAAGAAAAGCAACAGCGTCTTATGGATGAGTTCATTAACAACATCTCTCCATGGATTGACTGGCTGGGCATGTCTGGATTTGAAGAAAAAATGGCACGCTCGGCAGTTCGCAGCCTTATCAGCCTTTCGTATTATGAAGGCACGATGAATGGCATCCGTGTGATGCAGGAGAATATGAAGGAGTTCCATGATGATGCGATGCGGGACATTTGAGGAGTGAAGTTATGAGGCTTTATCAGTGCTATCGCTGCGGAGAATCGAAAGACTGGTATCGTTTCAAGCCCGGCCAGAAGTATTGGGCCAGGCAGTGTGTATCAGATGCGAAATTACACCAGCCGGGATGATGCCAGTCCCGCAAGAAAGTGAACACAGGTTCAAGTGCAAAAAGATTATGAGGGCGTGCAAATGAAAAGCAGCAGAGAGAAGTTTGAGGAGTGGTGGGCGACTTACGTAGATAAATGCAGTCACCTGGTTGAGGATGTGGAATATTACGCAGCAAAAGATGCATGGCAGGCCAGCCGCGCGGCGATTGAGATTGAATTACCTACCGTAATTTGGGACATGAGCGAGGATGGAAGTCAGCACTATGACCGGGACGATGTGATTGATGCAATTCAATCAGCGGGAATCAAGGTGAAGTCATGAACATCTTCTCCCTGTTCAATATGGCGCAGGCAGCAAACCCAAAGGCCGAAGTCACTATCCGCAATGCAGGTCACGACTCCATCCTCATCATCTGGCATTGGGATGGTCAGTATCTGAACCGCCGCTATTGCAAGGCTCGCATGACCGGTCATCGCTACGGCGAATATGAAGCATGGCGCATCGCGTTTAATGCGGCCGCTCAGATTATGGGCGTTGTGACCTCAGAGGGTTGACCCATCGATAACGGGGCGGGATGATAGCCGCCCATTCACCTGGAATAAATCATCATGGCAGAAGAACAAATAAACAGCCTCGTTAACCTGGCTGCTGAGCAATCACTTATCGGCGGCGTGCTGATACTCGGATTCGATGCGGATTTTCGCGAGCGTACAGACTACGTTTTCCAGAATGTACGGGAATCTGATTTCTATTCTTCCGCACATAAAATCATCTGGCGTGAAATTTGTGCGATGACCGACAAGGCAAAGTCGGTGGATGTGATTACCCTGTTCGACATTATCGAAAGCAAGGGCATGGGTGAAAAGATTGGCGGGTTCGCATACCTGTCAGAGGTAGCCAAAGGCACACCCAGCGCCGCAAATATCAACGCCTATGCCGATATTGTTGTTGAGCGCTCAAATGCGCGTGAAGTTCTGCGCCGGATGAATGCCGCCCGTGAAATCATCACCAAAGAGGATGGGCGTTCGCTGGCTATCCGCCTGGCAGAAGCGAGTGACATTACCGCAGGCATCGACCAGATATCAGCGGGCCGTATGCTGTTTAATCCTGTCGATGTGATTTCCTCGCAGCTTGAGACCATTGACGAAGACTATTCCCTTATCGAGAAGATTTTCAATGAATGTATTAAGCACAAAGATATTACTCTGCTTACTGGCGCTGGCGGTACGGGTAAATCCTGGCTCACCATCAAACTTGGCATTTCTGTCGCGCTCGGGCGTCCCGCACTTGGCGGGAAATACAATTTCCTAACTCCCGTGGAGCGGGGGGTAGTTGTCTTCCTGATTGGCGAGGATAGCGTCGATGATTACCGGCATCGCCTGGACAAGCTGATTAAGGCGGCGGGAATGAGCCGTGATGAAAAGGCGCATATTCTTTCGTCAATCCTGTTTGTGCCTTTGCGTGATAAGGATATTCGTCTTATTAAGCGTGAGCGCGGCGGAGACCTGGAGCAGACTGGGGTTATCCGAAATCTTGCCGCATCACTGAAGGCGTGCAACTGCCGCCTTGCTATTCTGGACCCGATGAACAAATTTGCCAGCGGTGAGGAGAACAGTAACAACGAGGCAAACGTGTTTATCAACGCCGTACGCCGCGTGGTTGATTTATCTGGCTCGGCAGTGCTGATGGTCCACCACTCATCAAAAAACGACCCTGGAGGCTCGCGAGGTGCTTCTGCGCTGGTGGATGGTGCTCGTTGTCATCTGGCACTGGCAACCATGTCGCAGCTTAAAGGTGAGAAGGCAGAGCCTGGTGATGATGATGTGATCCGCCTGACCATGCCTAAGCATAACAACTTTAAAGGATGGGATGGCCCAGTGTGGCTCAAGCGAAGTGACGCTGGAGATATGCTGACGATTGACCCACCAGAGATGATTGGCACAGGAGCTATCGCCAAGCGCTTCCATGTTGATACGACGCGCGTTAAATCGCTCATTATTGAATGTATCCGCAGCAACTCCCGACCGACAAGCACCAGCGAGTTCATCAACGCGTTCATCGACGGCCCTGGCAAAGAGCTGTGCCCTAACTATGGAAAGGCAAAGGATATTATAGGCGAGATGCTTAACGATGGCATCCTGGAAGAAGGCACGATGTTCAACCGTAAAGTGCTGCTGGTGGCTGAGCGTGAGAGTGATGATTTCACCTGGTGATTGTGGTTGACATTATAAGGTTAAGTGATAGGATTTACTCAACTAACAACAGGAGCAATAGCATGGCAACTTTAAATCAGCACTACAGCAGCAAGAAGACCAACACCACCGTTCGCAAAACTTTCATGGTCCCACTCAATGAACTTTACGTCGAGCCTGGTTTTAACATCCGTGACATCGACCAGGAACACGTAGAAGAATTTCGTCAGGCTTATGCCGCAGGCGAATATGTTCCAGCACTGGCGGTTGAGGTTACATCTCAGGGTGTGAAGATTATCGATGGCCACCACCGCTACAACGGCGCATTGCTGGCACAGGCAGACGGTCATGACATCCGCCTGGAGTGCAAAGACTTCACAGGCAACGAGGCCGACAAAGTGGCATTCATGGTGACAAGCTCTCAGGGTCGCGCACTAAGCCCAATGGAGCGAGCAGAGGCATACCGTCGCATGAGAAATCAGGGACTCACCAATGAGGAGATTGCAAAAAAGGTAAAGCGCAGCGCTAGTGATGTACTGAATCACCTCCAGCTTATCGACTGCGAGCAGACAATCAAAGACATGGTGAATAAGGGTGACATGAGTTACACCACCGCTATAGCATTGCAGAAAGAGCATGGAGCAAATGCTGGCGCGGTAGCTGAGGAGCTGAAAGAGAAAGCTGTCGCCCAGGGCAAGAAGAAAGTAAGCGCCGCGCCGAAGTTTAATGCTAAGGCTGGTCGTATGCTGGCTGAGGCTATGTGTCGTGCGGAGCGCGAAGGCGACACTTTCGTTATGACTACCGAGGATGCCAATCTGGTATCTGAAATCATCAACGATTACCTGTCAGGGAAATGACATGAAACAGCCACGATTCTACCAGACGGAAGCAAAGGAGGCGGTGATTCACCGCATCCGGGAAAACTCAAGGAAGGGAGTCGCCAGCAGAATACTGGTTGATGCGGCAGCAGGAGCAGGAAAGACAATCATGATGGCAATCATCGCCAGGCACGTACATGAGCGAGGCGGGCGAGTATTGCAGATTGCGCGCCAGCCAATACTTGCTGAGCAGACTTATCGTGAATTCTATGACTTCGGAGTTCCTTCCGGGATGTACGCATCCAAGTTCAATAAGCGGCAGGTATATCAGGTTACAGTCGGAACAGAGGGCACGATTGTTAAGGGCCTTGCCGACTTCAATAAGCCGGTTGATTTGCTTCTTATCGACGAAAGCCACCAGGTGGACATCGAGAATGAAGACACGCAATTCATGCGCATCATCAATCATCTGGATGGGGTTGCGAAGAAGGCTGGTCGTCTTATGCACATCGTTGGCGTTACCGGCTCGCCATTCCGTGGAACAGCCCACCTGACTACGTTCGACTTCTGGCAGGACGTAGTGTATGACATCGGCGTAGACCGGCTGACCGAGCTGGGGTTCCTTTCGGTTCCCGTCTATGGATTTGCTGATGCTGACGATGACGCCCTGGACTTCTCCGGCGTAAACACTCGCAGCGGATCATGGGAGTTCAGCGAGAAAGAACTCGACGAAATAGCCATGTCTGACGCTGGCAAGAAAAAACTTGTGCGCATTCTGATGCAGGTCATTGAAAAGACCAAAGACCGGAACCAGCGGATAGTCTTTGCATCGACCAAGCGACACGCCAGGGAGATTCGGCGCATCCTGATCGCCCTGGGCATCGACAAAAGCAAGATTGGCCTGGTCACTGACGATTCCAGCGAGTCGGAGAAAGACCGCGTTATCAAGCTGTCGAAGGAAGGCAAATTAGACTGGCTGATTAACGTGTCTGTGCTGACTACTGGCTTTAACTCGCCACTGATTGATGTGGTTGTCTATCTGCGACCGATTGGTTCACTGGTGTTACTGATTCAGTCTATGGGGCGCGGTGCTCGACTGCTTGAGGATTGGATGAAAGAGGCTGGTTTCCACAAAGAGAACTATCTGGTTCTGGACTATGCCGGGGTATTCGACCGGCTGGGGCATTTGCTGGACGACCCGACTACCGGCGAGGCGCTTGCTCAGCGTGATAAATCGCGCGGCGAGGATAAACCATGCCCACGCTGCCATGAGATGAACAGCAAGGCTGCGCGTCGCTGTCGTGGCAAAGATGAGTCTGAGCCTGATAAACGCTGCGGCTTCTTCTGGACATCGCAAACTTGCCCTGACTGCGGGACAGAAAACGACATTGCCGCTACTGAATGCCGCAATCCGTCATGCAGGCGCGAGTTAAGGGACTCAAACAAGGCTCTGCTGCATCATCCGTATTCAGATGAGGAAATGGTTGGCGTTAAGAAGATGGACGTGCTGAATACGAAAGGCGGGGCGCTGATGGTGCGCTTCACACTTGATGGCGATGAGCGTCAACCGTACCTGATATTCCCGATGGGTGGTGAGTTGTCGAGGCGCATTCTGAAAAAGGAATTTGTCGACGTGTACGTTCAACCGGGATGGAGAGGAAGGGTGGCGTCCATGAGAACAGCCGAGCAGATTGTGAAGATGGCTGGCGCATTCATGACGCCGAAGGCTATCGCCTACCGCATTAACGGCAATAACAAGTATGTAGTTGGTCGCAGGAAATTCTCATGATAGTCAAAAAGCAGCACGCAGATGGGTTCTGGCTTTACTGGGACGACGAAGCCAATCCACCAAAGGGAAAGATTGAAGGTGACGAGCAGGTTGATTCTATGGCCTGGATTAAAGAGAAATACCCCCAGGCCTTCCCTCTAACGTTTCACGTTGTGAATGAGGGAGCCTTGCCGGTTGGTTATCGTTTAAAGCTAATCCAGCAAGGGCTGAAAAGCGGTGTATCTGACATCATCACCATGTTCGGTCCTGGCGCTGGGTTTGAGCTTAAGATTCAGCGAAAAAAACCAAGACCATCAGATGTTAAAGATAGCCAGTACGCATTTGCCAGGGAGATGGTTAAGGCAGGTCATCCAGCATATATATGCTGGGGAGCCTCAGCTTTTAAACAAGCATGGGTTGACTATCTCAAATTAATCGGCGAATGATGGTTGACACTATATTCTGATGAGGTATGATTACTCCATCAAATACCGGAGGCGTTATGGGAATTAAATCGTTAAGCCAGTACACATGCGACAGATGCGGATATCAGACCACAGACCCATCTGAGTGGGTCAATCATGAGTCAGGGCAATTGAATATCCAATATAACGGAAGCGTCGGATCATCTTCCTATAATGGAGATTGCGGAGGCATTAATATTAATGAGAAAAAATGGCTATGCCTTTCGTGTACAAGAAAATTCCTGTCATTCATGAGTAACGAAAAATGAATAGAGAAGAATTTATCCAGAACAACATCAAGAAGATTTTAATCAGTGAAGGTTTCAGCAGTGAGGCGGCAGAAGTTGGCGCAGATGCGGCGCTGGACCTGTATCTGAGAAAGTCAGATTTTCCAAACGGAAAGGCTTTCGACTTCTGCCTGATGAGTGCCCGTCGTGAAGCCAAGATGAAGCAATCAGCAATGAGGATTAAGTAATGACCACAACACTACTCCCGGCGCTCGTACCGGCGCAGCAATTCCTGATGGCGCAGGAACAGCAATTCCAGGCTGTGCTTTCAGATGACCGCATTAACTTTGCGAAAGAATGCCAGTTCGCATTGCAGCACCTGAGTAACAATGACTTCACTCGCCAGGTAGCGATGAAGAACCAGGAATCATTCCGCAACGCAATTATCAACGTGGCGGCTATAGGCATCAGCCTTAACCCGGCGGCAAAACTGGCTTACCTTGTTCCACGCAAAGGCGCGGTTTGCCTGGATATAGGATATCTTGGGCTTGAGCATCTGGCGATTGAGTCAGGCTCAGTTCTGTGGGTACAGACTAAGCTGGTGCACGCCAATGACACATATGTAAACACCGGCATCAATACTGCGCCAGAGCATCAGTATTCCGCATTTGGAAAGCGTGGCGACATCGTAGGCTGTTACTGCGTGGCCAAAGTCCATGACGGGTCATTCCTTACCGAAGAGATGAGCATCGAAGAAATCCACCGTATTCGCGGGCGCTCAGAGTCATTCTCAAAAGGTGGCATGTCTCCGTGGAAAACAGACGAAGGCGAGATGATTCGCAAGACCGTAATCAAGCGAGCTGCCAAACACTGGCCCAAAAAGGCTCGCCTCGATGCAGCTATCGACATGCTCAACCGACAAGGAGAGGGCATAGATTTTTCTCGTGAGCGAGCACCAGTGCGCGAGAAGGCTATCAGTCCGGCAACCGATGAGCAGGTGAAGACAATCCGTGAAGGTCTGGAGTTTATCAGTCGCCCTGAGGAGGCATTCCTGAAATACTTCTCTGGCAGCATCGCTAAGCGCGTTATTGAGTCAATTGAGGAATTGACTGAGGAAGAGGCGATTAAGGCTATCAGCACCATTCAGAACATCATGGATAAGCAGGCAGAGAAGCAATCAACCAGAGAGGTATTCTGATGAAACTAATTATCCTTAATGCTATTTCCATAACCTTCGCCATTGGTGCCATTTACCTTGCAGCAAATGAATTAAATGGCTGGGGCTGGTTTATTTTTGGTTCTGTATGCACATTCACTTACCCGAAAAGGATTAATCTATAATCATGTTAATCGACGAACTACGCTACCGCCTGTCACGATTCAATGACATATTCGGATTTGACTGTGTCACCGTTGAGCAGCGGTCATACCAATGGCACAAAATGCGCTTAGGTGTGATAACAGCATCCGGCATTGACGCAATACTTGCTAAGACCGGCAGCGCCACTCGTGATGGGTATATGGTAACGCTGGATAGCTGAAATCGCCACCGGTGCGCCAGCGGAACCGGTAAGCGCTAAAACATTGCAATGGGGCATTGATCACGAACCAGCGGCTATTGAAGCGTACTCATTCATGACCGGGAATGTCGTGGAACAAATCCCGTTCGTGTACCGTGATGGAGATATGCGCTGCGGTTGCTCACCGGATGGGGTGATGGATGATTTTACCCTTGAGATAAAATGCCCATACATGAGCCGTCGCCACATAGAGTTAATCGTGGATGGACGCATGGACAAAGACTACATGGCGCAGACGCAATTCCAGATGTGGGTAATGGGTACGAACAAGGTGGACTTTCACAGTCATGACCCGCGTATGTTGAAGCATACAGACCACATCGTAACGGTAGAGCGCTCAGACATATTCATGAAGAAATTTGACGACGCCATCCCGCAATTCATCAAGGAGATGGATGCTAAGCTGGAAAGGCTTGGCTTCAGGTTCGGTGAGCAATTCAAGGCATGAGAAAGGGGCCAATCGGCCCCTTATTTTATTATGGAGATACAGGCCACTCAATATCCTGCGCACCGGAAGTATCTACCAGCTCCAGTGCGTCCAGATAATCCAGCCACAAATTATATTGCGACAGTTCCTCACCTTTCAGGCGACCAATCGCCGCTTTACCTGGCCATTGCTTACCGTGCATATAATTATTGGCTTCATCGATACGAAGTTGTTTTTCATTCTTATTTTTCAGAATAAGTTCTGCTTCAGTCATAGGTGGGGCATCTTCCCAGATGGGCAGGCCATCCGCCTGGGATCGAATTTTGCCTTTCGGTGGATTTTGCGAATATTGATAAAATAATTCATCTGAAACTTCTTTTCCAACTGCTGGCCATGATCCAGCATCCTCATAGCTCTCTTTGTTAATATCTGAAACAAAAATATTATGTGCTGCGCTGTAGAAAAATGCCATATCAGTACCCCCATGCTTCATAAGAGATTTCAGCTTCCGGTAGCGCGCCCAGCGTCGGGCTTCCAGCGTTCCCAAGAATGTTTGCCACTCCCCTTATCTTCGCGCCCGTTCTGCTTAAATTTGAATACATCGCCATGTTGTAGGATGGGACACCACTTTCTCGGTTGTGCAATGCAAACCGAATACAAGCAGTTGGAAAAGCCACTGGGAATGTCAGCGTCGGGGAAGTCGAAGAACTGACTATTGGAGTCACGCCTAGAATCTGGATTAAGCCATTTGCGTAATAATTAATAGTGTAAGTACCGGTCGTTACTCGACGAACGCTATCCAGCGTTACCAGGCGGATGGCTGTGTGAGTGTCCTCATGCATAAGATAAGGGGCAAGCTCACTTCCTGAATCGAAACCCGCTGCTTTACAGTGATCGCCAATTATCGCGTTGGTTAACCCAATGTTTTCGAGAGCTTTTTGCACAGTGCCATCAGACTTAATGTCTCCGAATGGGTTTGCTCTTTGCAGCTTATTTGAATACAGCCATTGAGATTTCCGGTCTGATAAATTTTGCAGATAGCTGAAGTCGTTTTTTGTTGGGGGGATTTGACCCCACAAATTCCCAACCTTTTGCATAGTTAACATCGCCGATTGGCGTTAATCCGCCAGTAGCTGTAGAACCGAAAATCTTACTGAAATCTTCTGGCAGAGCCATGCGATCACCTCTTAGTTAATAAAATGCCCAACACCAAATCCTTTAATCCCTAACTGGTCCGCAAATCCGAATATGTTGTCGTCACCAGAGAAGAATAGATTCATCTTAATCCCAGCTGCGCGAGGGATAATGTCTGTGCCATTGAGTATTGACTTAATGTTATCACTAATCAGCCCTATTACATAAACGCTGAAGGTTGCCGGTCCACTCTGATACACCAGTACGTTATCGGCCTGTGTCATATTCAACACGGAGGTAGCAACCCCAACCTCTGATACATCACCATAGTTTCTCGCAATTTTACCGATAATTACCACCCTGTAATCATCATCGTTAAGAACGGATGATGCCGTGGTCTTATCATCCAGCTCCCTAAATCTTGCCTGTCCGAATCCAGTCGTGTTTGGCTGGTCATCGAAGCCGAAGAACACTGGCTGAATCTCCTTCTCGAAAACTCGGCTTACGCCAACAATATCGCCAATGAGATCAAGCCACACGCCGCGAGCATTGAGGACATTAATGTTTTTGGCGATGTAATCATAGATATCGCTGACCTCATCAAAGTCCTCAGCCAGCAAGCGAATCACTTCGATGTAGTTAGGTGACTCGCGCAACTGGTTTTCAATCAGCTGTAGCGATGATTCCTGGTAAAACGTACTCATGACGTCACCGTGATAGTGATATTAGCATCTGTAATCACCAGCCTCTGATAAGCTGTCAATGCAACCCTGTCAGTCCCATTGATAGTTACAGTGTTGATGTCAACACCGGGAACCAGGTTGACCGGAGTATACAGGCGGCTGG
>CYGL01000129.1_pt1 | contig 39232 bp, 50 predicted proteins | sample 485531 | NCBI WGS metagenome assembly CYGL01 (sample SAMEA3497897, study PRJEB9818) | human gut metagenome | reverse complement strand
CTCCATGCCAGCCGTCAGCGCTTCCAGTGCGATTTTGAAGATTTGCGCATCGAGTTGCGCTTCTTCAAAATCAGGGTAATGGGTTGTTACCGCAAGACGGCGCTCAAGCTCCTCAATCAACTGCTCTTTCGTAAATTCAGCCATATCCCTACTCCCCCTTGATGCCAGCGGCGCTAAGCTTGGTATTCACATCACCTTCAAAAATAGGCAGTACACCAATTGCAGCGGCCCAGTTTTTAGCTAACTCAGGGTCAGATGTCTCGTCGGTGTAGTCTGATGCCCCGCCACCCAATCAGTCGTTTCTGACCAGGAATGTCAGTAGTTTTCGCTTTCTCCGTTGCTTGCTCTAGAGCTATTAAGAAGTGTACGTATTTCATGCTGCTGAGTAGAGATGCTTGAGTCTTTGGCTTCCAGCTCATCAAGCAGCGCCAGCACATCCCGAGTGGGGACCATAAAGTTCGGCATGAAGTTATCTTTTGCCTTTTCTGCTGTTAGGCGCAGCGCCTGTTTGTCGATGTTGCTCATTGCGCGTCCCCCTTGCGAATCTGGGCGGCGATGTCTTCGAGTACACCATCAGCGAACGAGCGATCGAAATCGCCTTCCGGCGCATCATCCATAAACTCTGTGGAGGTCAGTATCATTCGTGCGATGTCCGCAGCGTTCTTCGCTGTGTCTTCGATAAACCCAGCCTCCCATGCAGCCAGCATTCGGTTGGCAACAAAGTGAGCGCCGTTCCTTGTGGGCTTTGCGCCCGCACTTCAGCCAGGAAAGGCATCGGTGGGCTGGAATTGGGCGTTTTGTGGTGATATAGCAATTGCGAATTGTCTCAAGGTCTGGATCTGTTTCCGCTGCTGGCACCTTGATATAACCCACCTGCACCCCATTCATGATGAACCTGCGACGGTCATCACATATCGCCTTTAGCCCCGCATTCTCCGCCGCCAGCGCCGAAAACTTCTCGTGTGCCAACTTAACAGCTGCATCAGCCTGCTTAATTGACTCAATCGCTTTCTGTTGGTCTTCGGCCAGCGCATTAGCACGCACCAGTTGCACTTCCAGTTGCGTTGCCAAATCGCTGATCAGCTTTGCCACACTGCGCATATCAACGGCACCACATTCTGCTTTCAGTTCCGAAGCCATCTCATGCCCGGCGGAAACTAACCATTTGATATTACCGTCCATCTTTACCCTCGCTTATCCACATAACTTATTGATTACATTGATAACTAAAAAGATCGTCGATTCAGAACTCTTCGATGTTCCAGCCACCACCTGCTTTCTTTGGCTTAACCGTTACCCCGATGATTCGGAACGGATACTGATCTGCGGCGACTTTGGTTTTCACTCTGGCGTCATCGGTCCAGAAACCTTTCACTTCGTGTAGTTCCATCTCGCCGGTGGCGAGCATCACAGCAAAATCGGGCGTATAGAACGTGTTGTCAGCTAACCGCAGCTTGATACCCTCGAATCGATACCAGGCGATTTCCCCTGCACGTTTACGCAGCTCAAGGTGCTGGCAATACGCAGATTCTGTTTTGTTCATCTGGCCTGTTTTGAGTCGACCAAGAGCCTGTATCTGTTTTCTCATGATTTACCTCTAAGGTAATTAAAAACCACATAAGACACGAAATCAATAGAGTTTAGAATATTTTATTACCCAACAGGTAATTATCAAGGCGTAAAAAAATGCGCTATCGCGCTGGTATTACTTGATAAATCCTGCCGCCTTTCCCCGCCTGTATTCCTCCATCAGCCACTGCGCCGGTGTTATTCCCCCAAGGGTGGCGGCGTTAGGCATGCACCCGAAACTTCGCCCTGGTGGATGGTAAACGTCTCTCCCTGTGTCCGGAGGCGTACTCATGGGTTCTGGCTTTGCCTGTATGCTGATCACCGGATCGGGTATCTGCTGTCCGGAAGCCACCTTTTTCGCCCAATCATCGAGCAGCCTGCGCGCGTGTTTCTCAACCTCTATCTCGCTAAGCTGGCGCTGATACATTGCACGGCGGGTATCACATACGACCCAGTACATAACCGGATGCCGCCACGGGAATCTTTCGGGACCACCAGGATATAAACTTTTTTCCTTGCTGTACCGGTGAAACTCCGTCATCACATCGTCAATGGTGACGCCAAGAACCATCTTGCTGTCTTTGCACCACTTGATGAATTGCCCTGGCGACGGCCAGAACGGAGATTCACTGGCGCGGGCGTGGCGCATACCAGCAGAAACCTGTTCACGGGTTCGGATCCCCCTTCGGCAAACGCAGCAATCCACTGCTGTTTTGCAGCAACTTCCTGCTCTGGCGTCTTCAGGTTGGTTACCACTGCCGCCGGAAACAGTTGTTTCAGCTGTTTGAAAAGGGCATCAACAAGCCTCTCTGCTGACATGTTCACCACGTTGTCATTGTTGGTGTACTGATGCTCATAACCTGACATGCGAGAAAGGGCTTCTCCGTCACGGTTTTGTATCGCGGTAAAAACGTTGTTCACAAGAAATCCTCCCATGCTTCAGGGCTGTTCCAGTGCGGAACGTTGTTATCAGGTAATGTTGATTGCTTCTGTCTGCTAATCTGCAGCCGCCTTGCCAGCTTCTGCTCCCACTGTGCCTGATGGTATGCCTTACCCTCAGCCATCCAGTAAATTCTGAACTCTGCAAGTTCCTGTGCCGTTGGCAGACTGTCCAGGTAGATCCCCTGCAAGGAGCTTTTCCGAAGAAAGTCATCTGATGGCTGCCATTGTTCATGCATGACAAATTTGCCTAATTGCCCTGGCCCACCAGGAGGAACAAAGTTATTCATCACGGCGTTGTTTGCGCCGGGGTCATGAGGCACAGAATCCCCGTTTTTTGTCCTGCTCTCCCTCTCTTGGTTAAATGACTGGTTATATGACTGGTTCTGGATCCCGTTTTTGGGATCATTCAACATCCCGTTTTTGGATCATTCAACATCCCGTTTTTGGGTATATTCCCGTTTTCGGTAACATTACCGTTTTCGGGTTCATTGCCCCCCTCCCGGTTGCCTTTAATGTTCCCGTTTTTGGTTATATTAAGAGAGAAAACCCGCACTCTTTTCGTCGCTCCCTTTCTCTCTCCGGTATCTGAAATAAGCCCCATTTTCATGAGCGATATAAGCCCGGCCTGCACGGTTTTTTTATTCAGGCAAGTGTCTTTAACGAGGCGTTCTATGCTGGGGTAGCAGAGGTTATATTCATCGGCTCTGTCAGCCATCGAGAGCAGTATGAGCTTTAATGACGAGCTACCTGGATCTGTCTCCCAGGCCCAATCTGTTGCATGTCTGCTCATGATTAATCTCCGCTATCAGCTTGAATATTGTGGGGAGGAATTAATCATGATCTGCTTAATCTCTGCCCTGATGCGACGGTTTGATTCCATGGTGCACTCAACACAGTGTCCGTTGTAAACCCAGCGTTCACTGTCATGTCCGTGCTTACATGGTTTTCCGGTGTAGTAGCGTTTAAGTCCGCGCTTTGCGGCATCAATACGTGTAATGATTTCCATGGTAAGCCCTGTTATTAGTATTTGGATTACGGTTATTTTGTGCTGACACAAAAAAAGATCAACCAGATTTGGTTTTTTATTACCTTTGAGGTACGGATAGATATGAAAAGACCGCCGGGTGGCGGTCTACAGAGGGTTGTAGCTGGATATCATGAGTAGAAGAAGTATGCCAGTTCTGCTTTTGAGCGCAGCCATTGTCTTGTTTTACAGGCTTTAAAAAGCCCATTCATCAATACTTTACCTGGCATTTTGCGCTTACCTGTTAAGTGAGTCTGGATATAGTGACTCGTCGTTCCGGCTTCCTGTGCGAAGGCTTCACGCTCATCCGGAGTAAGTGCAAGCCAGTGCTTTTTGAAATCGAAATGTCCGTTATCGCTCATAGCTATTGCCTGATATTTATTTCAGATAATAAATATTCACCCATAAGGTAACAAAAATCAAGGATAGTTACCTATGGGGTGCATTTACCTGTTGGGTAATATTGCTTTAAATTGAATCATCTACTGATTCATATATGAGGCGATTTTCCAGAAAATGAAAAGTATCCAGGACGTCCGCAGGCAAAATCTCAACGACTTGATCGACCGTGAATTCAATGGTGTTCAGACGCGGATGGCAGAAAAACTTGGAACTCAGGCAAATCTGGTAAACCGCTGGGCTCTTGGCAAGAAGGTTATCGGCGACCAGGTTGCACGAAAAATTGAAGCTGCCGCCAATAAACCCCGTAACTGGCTTGATATTGATCGTTCGCTTTCTCAGGAGGGTTTTCAGCCTGTCGGACCAAGCGACATTGGTCAACTGGCGGCTCACAACCTGGAACGCTGGATGAGCGAAAGCCGCGACCTTTCAACACAGGGAAAACTTCACCGCGCATCCGGCGTAGCCCAGGTGACAATCAGCCGCCTGTTAAACAATGAGGTCAGCGTTTCCATTTCCACCCTGGAGAATGTTGCATCCGCATTCGGGCGTCATGGCTATGAATTACTGATTCACCCGCACGACCCTGCGACCATCAACTATGATCGCTCGCGCTACGCATTGTTACCCGAAACCGAGAAAGCAAAGATCGAAAGTTACATTGAATTTGTCATCAACCAGAACGAAAAAAGCAAACAATAAAACCATAGTTTTCAGTAAGTAAGCCGCCTCATGGCGGCTTTTTTATTGCCAGATAGATTACCTTACGGGTAATTTTTTTAACTCATATCTATTGACACCAAACCAAATAAGCATAATTATTACCCCAACGGTAACAGACCGAGGTAACAAGTTATGCAGTGGAAAATCATCAACGGTTGGTACTGCGTTACTGCATGCGGATTCATGAGCTGGAAGTTCCGCACCTTACAGGAAGGCATTAAGTGGGCTTTCGTCAGCAAAGAAGCTCGCGATGTGGCCAACGATAACGAGATATGGGAGGGCTGATAATGAACGTTAATCAGCAGAAAAATCTTCAAAAAATCATGCTGGCATTCGACAAGGACTACCGCCTGTCAGAACAGCTATATGACCGACAAGTTGAACTGATTGAGAGCATCCGACTTCATCAACTGTCCTCAACTTTCGACGTTGTAACAGGCAAAGGCGTTCGTCAGGAAGTACTGGAGGCTGCTAAAGACAGCCCTGAGTTCGAAGAACTGATGGATGCCTATCGGCGAGAGGCAATGGCAATTATCGCCCGCTGGGATCTGGCGGATCAGCTTGATGGGCAGAGGGACGCGGCATGATGCGGAACGCTGGAATCATGGATAGAACAAAATACATCGGAGGAAGCGATGTTGCAGGGATTCTTGGAATTAGCCCATGGCGCACCCCGCTTGAGGTTTATCTGGATAAGGTCCAGCCACGTGTCAAACCAGTAGACCCAAGCAAGCAGAAAGTTTTCACGCGTGGCCAGCGTATGGAGCCATACGTAATAGACCTGCTTTCTGAGGAAACAGGGATGGAAATCGTTCATCGCGGAAACCGCTATATCCACCGTGATTACGATTTTATTGCAGCTGAGATCGATGCAGAAGCAGCGTCAGGCGAGAACATTGAGATCAAAACAGTTAGTCCGTTCAAAGCCAAAGAATGGGGAGAAATCCAGACAGATGCAATTCCTGTGCATTACACGGCCCAGGCCATGCACGGGTTGATGGTTACAAACAAACAGGTATGCGTTTTCGGTGTGCTTATCGGTGGCGACGACTTCCGAATCTATCGGGTTGAGCGTGATGAAGAAACTATCCAGGCGATCTTAGAAAAAGAAATCGCTTTCTGGGACCGAGTGAAAAATCTTAACCCGCCGGAAGCTACCAGCGTAAGCGATGTATCGCTGATGTTTGAGAAAGATGCCGGGACAAGTATCGAGGCTGACGGAAAGGCACTCGCACTATTCAACAATCTACGAGACATGAAATCACGCAGAAAATCACTGGAAGAAGAAATAGCTATATCAGAAGAGAAGCTGAAGATGTACATGCAAGAGCACTCAGTCCTGACCCTGGACGGAAAGCCGCTCTGCACATGGAAATCTCAGATCAGCAACAGATTCGACCAGAAGCTATTCCAGTCAGTACACCCTGAGTTATTCGAAAAATTCAAAACAACAACGACACAACGCGTCTTCAGAATGAAGTAAGGAGAAAAAATGTCTATCAATGCACTTAAGGCAGCGGCTACCGGTAACCAAGTTGCACATCATAATGAGAAACCAACAACTCTGGCCGGACTTCTGGCAGACCCAAAAATTAAAGCTCAGATGGCTTTGGCACTTCCAAAGCACATGACAGCAGACCGTCTGGCGCGCATAGCAACCACAGAGATCAGAAAGGTTCCAAAACTTGCATCATGCGACCAAGCCAGCTTCCTGGGGGCAATTATGCAATGTGCCCAATTGGGTCTTGAACCAGGCGGAGCTCTTGGACACGCTTACCTGATACCGTTCGACAAACGCCAGAAAGTAAATGGAAGATGGGAAACCGTATCTACAGAAGCACAGCTGATTATCGGCTATCGCGGAATGATTGACCTTGCCCGCCGCTCTGGGCAGATCCTGAGTATCTCGGCTCGTACCGTACATACAAACGACAAATTCAGCTACTCATACGGCCTGGAAGAAACGCTCGAGCATTTACCTTGCGAAACAGGTGACAGCGGAGAATTAACGCACGTTTACGCCGTTGCACGACTGAAAGATGGCGGAGTCCAATTTGAAGTTATGAGCCGGGCAGACGTTGAGAAAGTTCGTGCACTGAGCAAAGCCGGTAGCAGTGGCCCATGGGTTGATCACTTCGATGAGATGGCTAAAAAAACAGTAATTCGCCGACTGTTCAAATATCTTCCTGTTTCTATTGAAATGCAGAAGGCTGTTGTTATGGATGAGCGCGCTGAAGCTGGACTTAGCCAAGATAACGCAGCTGTTATCACTGGTGAATATTCCGTAGTTGACGATGAGCGTCAACACCTGTCGCCAATTTCAGATTCAGAACGAGAAGAAGCTCGAGAATATATCATCGCGATACTTAATAGCCTGGATCCATCTGCTGAAGATGCAAAAACGATGTTCAAGCGCGCTGAAAATGAAATTAACACCATGGCTGAAAAGCTCGGTGATGAATATCACCAAAAATTCATGATGACGCTTAACGATATGCGTCCAGAATTCGAGTAACCACCACCGCGGCGCCACGTGCGCCGCACTGCAACCAAGAGAGGTATTCATGAAAGGTGCATTAGGTAAGAAAGAACTCCTGGCGGTGGTGCCACTGTCATGGAGCACTATCGACCGTATGGAGCGCGCAGGGGAATTTCCTAAACGCTGGTATATCACCGATAAACGCTGCGCATGGAACCGTGATGAAGTTGAGCGTTGGCTTGATGAACGTCAGGCAGCAAGCCCGGCAGAGTTCCAGGGTAAAAAGCCTCCTGTTCAGCAACGTGTATATCGTCCCGTGAGCAACGCTGCATGAGTGCGCTGCTAAGGCACTGGAGCAAATGGTCAGGATGGTACTTATTCCTGGCCTCTGTTTCAGCATGGCTTTATCTGCTGGCATTAATTTTCAGAGAGGGTTGGATTAAGTGAGAAAGTTAAGCCGACTTGAAAAATATCACATGAATAAGGTTTCAATGCGCAGTCCGTCAAAGATTGTCGCCGTTACTCCTGCGGCGATAGAGATCGAAAAACGCGCGATTGAAAGAGAGAAAAAAGGGCAATTCCGCATTGCCGCTCACCTTTGGCTTCAGTGTATGGATGTTGCTTCTGGTGATGTTGAACGTGCAAGGATCGCGGTTCGCAGGGACCAATGTATCACAAAAGGTAACGGCCTTCGCCGTGGCGACTATAGCGGTATAGGATGTTGCGGGGTGGTTTATGACTAAGAAATACACACTAATCTATGCAGATCCACCCTGGGTATACCGGGACAAAGCCGCAGATGGTAATCGCGGTGCCGGTTTTAAATATCCGGTTATGAGTGTGATGGATATCTGCCGCCTTCCTGTGTGGGATTTGGCCGATGAAAACTGTCTGTTGGCCATGTGGTGGGTGCCAACACAACCACTCGAAGCACTAAAAGTTGTTGAAGCCTGGGGATTCCGTCTGATGACCATGAAGGGATTCACGTGGATAAAATGTGGTAGTCGACAACCAGATAAACTGGTTATGGGTATGGGTCACATGACTCGCGCCAATAGTGAAGATTGCCTGTTTGCAGTAAAGGGAAAACTACCTCCGCGCATTAATGCAGGGATCGTTCAGTCATTTACCGCACCGCGGCTTGAGCATTCAAGAAAACCAGATGTCGTTCGTGAAAAACTTGTGCAATTGTTAGGCGATGTTTCTCGCATTGAACTGTTCGCCCGCCAGTCGTCTCATGGCTTCGATGTTTGGGGTAATCAGTGCGAAGACCCGGCAGTGCAACTACACCCTGGATACGCGTTGGATATTGCCAGATTAACAAATGCATTCAGCAATGCTCCGCTGTCACCAACAGACAACCAGGGGCGGGAGCGTGCAGCATGAACCGGGCATCACCAGCAGATTTAAGGAAATGCCTTGAAACTGCAAACATGCTTGCACACAGCGGGATCAGGTTTGTTCCAATTCCCGCTGTCACCGATGCTGAATTTGCAACGCTGTCAGCAATATTCGAAGACAAAATTGAATCACTGGCAGCAGAAGCCGAGATGGAAGAAAATCAGCAGAATAATTAAACGTTATTCCCCCGCCATCCACTTCTCAAACTTCGACGGGGAGAACGGAATCAGATCCGTATGCTCCCCGTCAATCCAAGAATCAATCATATCGGCCCACTGCTGCAACATGTAGGCGCGCTGTCTGGCGTATTCCGCTTTGTTATATACGGCGCGCACACCTTTCTGCTCATGTGCCAGAGCCTTTTCAATCCAGTCTGAAGGATAACCAGCCTCATGCAACAACGTACTGGCTGTACGGCGCATATCGTGTACGGTGAAGTCCTGAATATGCTCACCATCTTCATTTATTATTTTCACCGTTCTGTCGATCAGAGAGTTCAGTGCGGCATTAGATAATGGCTTCCGGAAATTGTAACGACCAGGAACCAGGTATTCACTTCCACCAGCGCACATCTGCAACCCGACCAATATATCCTGTGCCTGTTTAGGCAGGTAAATAACGTGCGCCCGGCTTCCTTTCATGCGGTCTGAAGGAATTGTCCATGTCCATTTTTTAAAATCTATTTCATCCCACGTTGCATTGGTGAATTCGCCCTTACGAACCATAGTGATAAGCACCAGTTTTAAAGCCATTTTCATAGTGCCCATAGCACCAATGGCATCCAGCGTGCGGAAGAACAGGCCAATTTCTTCTGGTGTCAGTGTTCGCTCTCGTGGTTTAAATATGGCGATAGACGAAGGTTTAATGTCAGCCGCAGGATTAAACAAACCATGACCACGGTCATTGGCGTGACGGTATACGCTGCTGATGATCTCCCTGGCCTGCACTGCTGTTGCCCGGCCACCGCGTTCGACAATCCGGTCACACAAATCACGAACCATCGATGTGGTAATTTCAGCCATCATTTTATTGCCAAGAACCGGAAGTATGTCACGGTCGATCACCGCCTGTTTCATTGCGCGGGTACTGTCAGCCAGGATGACGTGTTTCATATAACTGTCGGTATGTACCGCAAACGTCTCGGCACCACGAATCTTTTTGATACCGTCACGTTTAGCCGCAGCCGGTGACTGGCCTGCTTTAAGCAGCTTCTTTGCAGCAATCAGTTCTTCTCGCGCTTCTGCCAGGCTGATACCGTCACGCCCATACTGCCCGATTACCAGCGTTTCGCGGCGACCGTTGATACGGTAGTCGTAGCGAAACGAGACCGTGCCTGACGTAAGCACAGCCACATACAGCCCGTCACGATCGGAAACTTTGTACAGTTTGTCCTGTGGCTTGAGGTTTTTTAATTTTGTATCGGTAAGCACAATTCACCCGTATAGAAACCATTTTCATGACGGTATGAGAGTATACCTTTAAGGTAATACCGTCACCTGTACCGCCAAAAAATATGGTGTAGAGTGAATAGAAATGAATACATAAAAACAAAAACCCTCTGCAAAAACAGAGGGTTAAATTAGTATCTGAATAGGAATGAGTTGCTATGAGTTAGCTGTTAATCATTCCCACTCAATTATTTACGGACACCATAACTAATTGAGTGATAACATTTTTCCAAAGATGAATTTTTCTCGTACCGTTTTATATACCGTCACCGGAAATCAGTACCATGAAAAATGCCATGCTATCTGGTCAGTGTGTCGTACTGTTTTTCGCAGACTCTTCCGGCTTCGGCTGCCCGGTCAGCATACTCTGCCAGTTGTCTGTTTCTCTCGAGAGATTTGCTGAGCACGTCGGCAAGCAAAACTCCGGTGTCTGCGGCTGACGTCCCAGCGCCGACAATGGCGTTATACTGCCTGAGCTGCTCACGGATGGCAAAGAGTTGTTGCTGCAACCGGCCAGCGCGAGCGGCAGCATCAAGAGCATCATTGCGCGCCTGGTCGATCCTCTGCTGAGCTTCACGTTCATTGGCCACTTTCTCCTGTTCGTAGTACTGACGAACTTTGTCTTCTTCGGCTTTGCGGTCTTCTTCCGCCTGCGCATACCCGGCATCGTACTGGCGACTGCCGTGTATATTCCAGGAAACCACTCCGACGATGAACAGAGCAGCAAGCATCAACACAATAAGCATCTGTTTCCAATATGCTTTTACGAATGCCCAGATCATATAGCCAGCACCTTACTGGCAGTGACGTACCGCGCGCGCCGGTCGTCGATGCCGTTCCGGCCACCATTGATAATCAGAGTTACACGTGCAATATCGCCGGTATACTTCATGCATCCTTTGCTGGCAAAGAACCACGCCGCGCTACGAGCCGCGTATTCGTCCTGCGCCAGCAGTTCAGGACTCTCCAGCAGGTCAACCTTAAGACCGTTTCCACAGTCACGATAGTTATTCAAACCGGTAATCTGGATAAGTCCGCGACCACGGTAATTCCAGCCATCACCAGAGGCATTGTTACCCATGCGTTTGCTGTACACCAGATTTGCGATCGCGCGCTGGCGCTCGAGTGGCAATGGTGGCTCACCAGCACGGCGGCCCAGTGCGTTAGCCTGTCCCTGGGTGAGACGCCCAGCCCGAACGAAGTTAGCCAGTCCGGTGACGCTGTAGTTGAAATTTTCCTGCAACCGGTTGAAGCCACCAGACTCATGCCCGACCTGAGCAATAAACATTGCCTGATCTTCGGGTTTGCTGATACCAAACTCTTTCATCGCAGAAGTTATATGCGAGAACCAGCGTGCGGCCAGCGCCTCGCTAATACCAGCAGCTCGCTGGAATTGTTTAATCTCCATGTTTAGACCTCGATATTTTGAAAATATGAACAACGTTACCGCGTGTTTTAATAACCGCGGCAAGCATGACAGCGTTGATAATGACCTCAGATAAATCCACAGCCATTGGCGTGCGTAACCAGATTGCATAGACGACACGAACAGGAATACTTGCCGCAGCAACAATAAGGAAATAAGCAAGCCACCCTCCCCATCTTCGATGTTGAGAGCCGTTACGCCGGAATGTGACAACGCGAATTGCTATGCCAGTACAAATAACTGCATTGGTGATAAGCAAAAAAAACTCATGCGTTACCATCGTCTTTTCTCCCCGGAATTAACTCGCGTGGATTATCGGAACGGTGATAGAGCCAGATGCCAATACGCACGGCGACAATTGCTGACACGAATGCGCCTGCAGAGAAAACAATCCCTTTTTCAAAAGAGTCCTGCGTGATGGTAGGGATCAGGCTGGCTATGCCGATAAGAATTGATGCTGCTGGTTTGTAAAAGAGAAGGCCGCAAAGAAAGCTGAGCATCGACAGGAGCACCCGGCGACGGATGGGGTACTCTACTGCAGAGGTAACAAAAATTACCGCCCCAGCCAAAGCCCCTAAAGCAACCTCCGGAGGGACACCTGCAATAACCGCAGCAAGAGAACTAACACTAAGCCACTGATTTGAAGTTTCATTGGTTAGTTGGAATGACATAACGAAACCCGTTTATTTGCAAACACCCTGCTTCAGGAAAAGTATACCGCGCAACAACACACCATTTACGGTTCAATTCCCTGTTAATTGCAAAACTTGCTCTTCCAGCTTTTTAACCCTGCGTCTCATCATCGCAGATTCCAGAATCAGAGCCTCTTCATAACGGATACCGTAACATTCACCAGCCTCGACGGCTTCGCGTACCAGAACCTTTGTCTGTATAAGTGGGTAAACTCCTGCAGAATGCTCTTCTTCCGTCACATCCCTGTATTCTGCCGGGGTCTCATTCCACTTGTCATAACAGATAAATGCCAGTCGTGACACATCTATGCCTTCATTCTGAAATACACTGATAACATGCTGCGCAACTGCACCAAAGTGCCATCTTGCTCCGTCTTTACCTTTCACTTCGATCCTGTCAAGGTACTGGTATGAAACCCATTCCACTCTTTCCCATGCGTCCAGTATTTTCTCATCAATAACCTCTGGAGCAGTCTTGAAACGCGCATCGGACAGCACCGTAAACGCTGACTGGGTAAATCCCCCCGACCATGCACGACCAGCCAACCCAAGAGAATAAGTATTCGTTGTCGATGGTGTCATGGCTGAATCAGAAAACTGTATATATTCTGAATTTCCAGTAGATATTCGAATATTTCCATTTATTAGCGACATAGTGCCTTTAGTATTATCACTATTGAATAATTTCAATTGCGAACTTATACCGCCTCCCACAGCCAGAGATACATCGCCTTCAGCAAGCATTCTGAATTTATCTGCAGAAACAAGCGTCTGGTTAGCAAGGTTAAAATATTTAACCCACCATTCAAAACGCCCTGACATAGTCCCAACGTACTGACCAAGCGCAGGGACGTGAACAACATTGCTATTTGTAGTGCCGTCTATACTGGAAATACCAGTCACCGCTGATGCAGAACTCAGAATATTATTTCTGTCACCCGGATGTTTAATTTCAACAAAGTTCCTGATACACCCTTCCTCGAAGGTAACCACGCCGGAAGAACTATACATGGGGAATATTGACGCATAATTACTGCGTGCAGCATCTAAGAAACGAATGGTTGTAGATGTCTGCAGATCTCCTGATTCATTTTTCCCATCACACCCAGTCATTAGAATATTACTGGCAATATTATTATTTCCCTGAACGGTGACTCCGTGCGCCTGCTTTGCGTCCGATTCAGAGTAATCAACCAGCACATTCGAAATCAGGTTACCAGTCCCCTTGCCAACAACTACTGCGGCGTATTTTGGGTTGTTAGCCATTACACTGCTAATGATATTATTCGTTGGGGCAGTTTCCGTCTCAGTTCCATTGTAAACAACGTGCTGACACTCTTCACCAATAACATTGCTGACAATGTTATATTTTGCTGCTGTTTTAAGTTCCACTGCACCAAACTGAGGATAATTTCTGGCTATCACACCATCAATTAGCGTATTTTGCGATGAATCAAAAAGCACACAACCTGCTTTTTTATTATTTGCGAACCCTAAATACTCTCCTCTTATATCTCTAACAATGTAACCTGACGGAATACCATTATTCGGATAAGCGATCAAGCTAAATCCTGTTCCTCGCGTATTTGTAAATCTGATATTTTTAACCGATACATCATGGCCACCTGAAAATGACACCTGGTGTCCCTGCACACTATCATCTGATTTATTTCCCATAATTGTTAGCGTACTAAGCATGCCACCATCGGGCATGTTAAAAACCAGATGATTACCATCTCTGTCATACTGTTTTATCGTTCCCCCACCTGTTCCGTACAAGCCACAACGTGAAAGAGAAACTAAAGATGTATTGAATACCCCTTCCGGAACAAAAACACTGCTAAACGAATGTAATGATTTTGTAAAAGCATCCTTGTTATCATTTAAGATTCCATTTTGAGCTCCAAAATCCTTAATGCTGACACCATCACGCATCTTATCCTGGAACGTTCTGTATACCGCTCCAGAACCATACTGAATAAACCAACCAAAACCACCAATAACTCCGGCGATTGCAGCATCGACATAATTACGCATTGAGCGATTATTTACAGCGTCCTGCTCAAGTGATGGATCGGCAAGGTTAGATATTCTGTTTTGCTTTGCATCGTAATATTTTGCAAGCAAAGATGGTTTCATCAATGCACGTCTGAACCACCCAAAACATCGCTGGATCAGCATCGTCAGGTAGTCAAATGCATCCTCATGAACTTCGGGGAAAAATTTTCCCTGATTGCGAAGATCAGTCTCCTGCACCACATCAAGCACACGCTCTATCGTGATTCGCCAGCCAGCAGCAAGCGGCGACGGAAGAACCACTGCACCGCCACTATAAGTTCCCGCCCCTGTTACCGTATAACCAGCATCCAGCACTAGTTTTGTAACGTTACCGTTAAGGTCAGACACCTGAACAACCAGGTCGGATTTTTTGAAAATACGGAAGGTATACGGAAATGATGTCGTAACGCCGTTACCTGTGTATTCGTTGTGGTCAACTTCGGTTGAGACCGTCATGTTAAATCTCCAGATAGTCGCAGCACCCGTTGCGCCGCATATCTGGTTATTCTATTACCCAAAAAACCATATATGGATAGAAAGACTGTGAATATGAATAGATATTACCTTTCAGGTAATTTGCAAAACGTGCTGGATAGCAAACAAATTATTTGCTACTGTATAAATATACAGTTATTGCATGGAGAAGATTAAGATGCAGCAGTATCACTATCCACTGGAAGAGGGATTTACCGAAAGGATTCACACGCCGGGAGGCGTCAGGTCACTGGTGGAGGGATCGCACTTGATGAAATTACTCCGGGATCTCGATAAGGATGGATTTAATGTCGATGGCCCACTTGCCGAACTGACTGCACTGATTAACTACGTCACCAGCTCACAGATGTCTATGCAGGATCTGCAAACACATCTCGACTATTGTGCCGAACAATTACGAAAACAAACCAGATAAGGTTTGCAATTACCAAATGGAGTGCTTATATTTACCTTTGCGGTAAATTTACATCGCACTCCTCTTGTGCCATAGTAATCGGGCACTGGCAAAATCCAGTGCCGGGATTGGCGTCCCGGATTACTAGTAGGCGCATACCACGCCAGACGTGGTTTTTTTATGCGTATAGCACAGTCATATCCGAATTATGGTGGGCTGGGCAGGGGCACCGAAAGGTGCGCCGGTACCTACTAGGCCGGTACGCCAACCTTGTCCAGTTCACCACCAGCAATTGGCGTTGCGGTGGTGGGTAACTTACTAGTAGAGGTATCGCTATGCCAGGCCAAAAAATCTCAAACGACGATCTGTATTGGTTAATTTCTAATTCTCCACTCCTTCTTATGCTAAGGCAAGAAAGTGCACCACTGGTCAGTGAATTGATTAGCTGTAGAAATAGAATGTGGGATGAAGGGGCAGATTTAGATACCAATTTGTTTGATCATCTTATGCAACTAGCAGTCGATAACAAGGCAAAACTACGCTCTGAATACAACGCTTATCCAGAAATAGCAAAATACCTTAACGCTGAAATACTTGGTGGACCAGGTCAACCAGACCTAAAAACAAAAGATGGTTACCCTGTTGAGGTGAAGGTAGATACTTTTTCTCCTTCAGCATTAAAACAATTATTAAGGTATATGGATGCTTCTGGCGCAGATTTTGGTTTTGCTTGTGCAAAAACTCTTTCTGTAAAACTCCCTGAAAACATAAAGTTCATCCAGTTAGATTATAAAGATAATTGCTATTTCGTCGTGAAAGATGGAGGCAATGAAAATGCGTAATATAGCTATTGATAAGTTGCCGATAACAACTCATTGCAACATCCCTGTAATGACTACAGAAATGCTTGCTGATTTGTATGACACAGAACCCAAACTGATTCGTCAAAACTATCAACGAAATGCAGATCGATTCATTGAGGGAAAACATTGTTTCAAGCTGATAGGCGAAGAATTACGAGCATTTAAGAACGAGTCCTCTCAAAGAGGTTTGCTTAATATTGCACCAAAAGTAAGTCATCTTTTCTTATGGACCGCTCGCGGTGCAGCACGACATGCGAAAATTCTTGAGACTGAAAAAGCGTGGGAGGTCTTCGAAAAACTGGAAGATTGCTACTTCGACAGAAAACCCGCAAATGTCAGCGGAGATGTTCGTCTCTCAGGTGGAGCTGATTTATCAAAGGCCACTCAGGTAATTGAAAAATTCATGCCCGCCATTATGGAGGCGATCAAGCTGGAAGACAAAAAAGAATACAGTGCCCCACTGAAGCCCGGCTACCGCAGTCTGATTCATTCTCCGTCTGGTGTTCTCGGCCTGACGGAGAACTCATTGCTGATGAATCTGCTGAATCAGTTGCAGGACGACGGGCATGATGTATCGGGCGCGGCGGCGGAGCTGACCACCATGTTCTGCTACATCGTCGGTGTGAGCAAATGCCTGCGTGATATCCAGACGCACGCGGAGTACATCAGCGACAAAGCAGGGTTCTTCTGACGGGCGGCGGCACAGGGATGTGCCTTTAAAATAATCATTGGCGATGTGATGTAGATTCGCGTAATATTACCTTAAAGGTAAAGGAGGCGCGATATGACAGCGTTGAAAAATCGTACTCAGCACAATGAACAAGCCAAGCAATGCTGGGATGTCATTGGAAAAGTTATGCTTGGTCGCGCAAGCAAAGAGCGCGACAAGGATATGGTTTACCAGACAGGAACATCTTTTAGCGACTTCAAGGCGGCATTTCGCTCCAAATAGAAGCACATCAGGAGTTTTCCTTGAAGTTTAACATTAGAATATCTAATAGTTTTCTACATGGGGAAAGCAACACCCCTTTCGCTGTAGACGGACCTTTCCTTACTGATGATGAAATAAAAATCATACAAAGGTTTTTAGAGGATGTTGCCAATGGAAGGGCGCTTGTTGGAAAAAACAAGCCATCGTGGGTTGATGATAACCATGATAAAATTCCCGGCTCAGACAATTATGAGCAAGAGAATTATTGGCATTATCATTGTGGGCCAACATGGTATCCAAACACATTTAAGAATTATACCATTAACTTAAATTTCAACCCTGGCGGAATGCATTCTAATGAATGCATTCATTATGCAAAAAATGATAATGAAATTGTCATTGTTGGATTTTCAAGAGAACACATACCTTTCCTTTCATCAGATGGAAACAACAATCCGCTTTTTAATGATGAAGAAGAAGAATAAGCCCGCGCTGCGGGCTTTTTTGTGGACGAAACAAAAGTCAGTGCTACACTCATTGACGCCACATTGAGGTGGCTTATAGATGGAAATTTCACAATGAAAAAAGCATTTGCTGCACTGTTCGTTTTGTTGTCTCTGGTAGCTTCAACTCAGGCCTTTGCCGGTCGTTGTCAGCACGACAGCTACACTGCTGCTGACGGCTCCCGCTGCGGTGGGCGTTCTGCGGATTCCCGCCCGGGTGGCGGTGGCATTCGTTAAAAACAAGGCCGCGAAAGCGGCCTGTGACATGTCACGCTAGTTTCGTTTTGCACGTCCCTGTGCCGCCGTTCTGTCAGAAGAACCCTGCCTTGTCGTTGATGTATTCCGCGTGCGTCTGGATATCACGCAGGCATTTGCTCACACCGACGATGTAGCAGAACATGGTGGTCAGCTCCGCCGCCGCGCCCGATACATCGTGCCCGTCTTCCTGTAACTGGTTCAGCAGATTCATCAGCAGTGAGTTCTCCGTCAGGCCGAGAACACCAGACGGAGAATGAATCAGGCTGCGGTAGCCGGGCTTCAGTGGATAACCATAACATTTTGTCTGTGTTTTAATTGCCTCACGAAGCGCATCTAACATCTTGACTGCCACTTCATCATTCTCTGATGCAGATCCAGCAGGGAGATACTCCCCTTCAAGCGGAACCCGAGCAACAAGAGACAACGCTTCGGCGAATTGATCTTCACCAATTTCTTTGTACGAACAGCCAAAGTGAGATTTCAGTGACGACCACATGGTAATGATCGCCCTCGCCTGTTTTTCTTTTGGCAGAGACTGACCGCGACTCATGACGAGTTGTTTAATGGCTTCCTGCTGTTCAGTGGTGATTTTACCCGGCAACACCTTTTTAGCTTTGCGCGGGTTAACCACATGACCTTTAGTCCAGTAGTCATGCAGCACGCTAAAGCATTCTTCCTGGTACTGAATCAGTTTATCGCGGATGTCAGCACGAACTTTCTCAGGGTTGATGCTGAACAGCCATCCATTTAACTTCTTCAAAGGAAGGCAAAGTAGCTTACGAAGCTTACCATCAGCGGCAACCATGTTCATATGAACACAGTTGAATTTGCTAATCTGCTTCATGAGTTTTGTTTGCTGCGTTGACCAGCTCATTCCAAGGTTTTCAACGATTGGCTTCATCGCAACATATGCAACTCCGACAGCCATGGCGGTGATAATTTGCTGACCGTTGAATGGTACGTAAGAGGTGTTCACTGCTTCTAAAATTGCTATACTATTCATGTTGGTTTTTCTCCACGGATTTACTGACAACCGAAGCCCTGACGGTCTGGCCACCGTTGGGCTTCGCTGTTTTATGCCACGCTATTCTTCTCACCAGTGAGTCCATACACTTTCCTCAGCTGATAGATAATCTCTGTATTGAACTTTCGGCATTCTTTTTCGCCATTTCTTTCAATAGCTAACTTCACATCGTCCGGAAAACGAACTCGTCGTTGACACATCTCTTTTGCTTTTTGCATTTCATATCTCCTTAGCCCCACCGTGGGGCAAAACAATTGTCACACCGTGCGTCATTGATGTCAAGCACACGGTGAGGCATACTTCAATCATTGCAAGTAACTCAATATTTGGTGAAGAACATGAGCAGAGAAGATCCACAACTAAGGATCAGACTTCCCGTTGAAGTAAAAGAAAAAATAGAAATTTCTGCAAAAGCCAATAAGCGATCAATGAACGCTGAAATAGTACAACGTCTTGACACCAGCTTTCTGAAAGATATTCATGAAGATGACGTAATTTCTGCTTATGAAGCAAAAATTATTGCAAACAATGCACGGCATGAAATATCAAATATTATTTTCAAAAGAACCTTTAATGAAATCAATAAGAAAATAACACTTGGACATACAAGTTTTTATATAAACCTTAATGACCTTGAACTGGAATCACTTGCAGATAATGATTACCAGGTCATCTTTGAAAAACATTTAATAAACTCAATGAACTAGGTTACATCATCTGTGAAAATTCATGGGATGCAGATGGTTTTGGAATTGAAATACCTGAATAGGAAGAACAAAAGGCGTGTGCATATTACACGTCTTTAATATAATTGAAAAACACCACATTACTGATGTATGTCTGTTACAACAAGGAGCGACATTTTGTAAAACCACTATCTATATTAAAGGTTGCATTAGGCGTTGCTATTATTTTGACGCTCTCAATATTGTTTTATTTTCACAACAAAAAAACTGCTATTGCTCTTGATGGTCACGCGGCAAACTCATTTTTCTCAGAGTACATAGTACCGCTATCAGGAAGCAGTATAACAAATAAATATACCGACTATGACATCAAATATGGAATTGATGATGGGGAGTCTATTGTATTACACGTAATCATTAAAAACCTAATGACAGTAAATAAAAATGCAGACTTCAACGATAAAAATACAATACACCACAACCACAGCAAAACATTAATTTCTTATAGTAGCAACATCTATACGGATAAATACCTAAAATACATATCAGAAGATACAATAAAAGCAACCCGCGAAAGTTAAAAACATATATTGTGCATCCGGCAGTTTTCACAAATTATCGCCGCAAGAGCGTTTATTCTACGAAGCAAGAAAACAACGCAAGTCGATAATATTACATTATTATGCTGATTCAGGGGAGTCACTCATATTTAATATTGGGGTTTCCCCTGAATCATGCTAAAGGTGTTTAACTCACCGCATCACCGGATCCACCTGGTTTATTAGTGGCGCAATCCAGAACAGGTTATTGCCGGGTATCAGGGTTCGGACATTATGCACAATACGATCACCGGCATCACCATTCAACACTCCTGCGGTCACATCAATGATGCTATCCGCAAGACCAAATGACGGTCCGAATAGAGATCCTACGAATCCACGACTGGCATACCTAGACTGTGTGCCAGTGCCAAATAAAGCCCCCAGCCCAACAGCACCACCAGTAGCCTTTTCAGCCATGTTGTTATATTCCATCAATGGCCCAAGAATACCGGATCTATCTATACCCTCAAGCACCAGCTTCTCTGGTGACCAGTCAACATTTTTCCCTTTCGATGCTTCTTTAAGCGCATAGACCAGTGAGCCAAGAGCAATCTGAAATGCAGTGCCATAATAAAATTGCGCAGTTCCCTCCTGTAACCCACCAAGTAGCGCACGGTTGTATGAAGCCGTTGTGAATGATTTAAACTGAAATATCGTTCGCCCCATTGGAGTACTCGCCCATAAAGGTGTGTCACCAATACCGGGGGTGATGATAGTGTTATTAACGTCTTTCAGAACCGCTGACTGGAATACTCCGGCAACGTACTGATCGTCCCATTTATCAAAGTTACCAATGTGCCATCCATCAATTACCTCACCATGTTTCTCGAACTCACTGCGAATACGCGCAGCCATATTGTCGTTGATACCGAGTTTTGCCATGCGACGTGCAGAAAACGCACCAGACAAAATACCGTCTGACGTGAGCATTCCGTTCATGGATTTGTTTATGTCATTAAATCGATCCATGAGTGTCAGCTTGCCGAAGGCATCAGTAATTCGCTCCATTCCTGCTTCGACTGCTGTTGTCCTGGAAGAACTGTCAACAAGATCACCAATTGCACGAGAACGTGAATGTAGTACAGTTTCCAATCCAATCCCCATCTTCAACATCTCTTCTTTGCTGGCCTTAAATGCCGGTGATTGGGATATCTGAGAAGCATAGCCTTTCATGGTGTTACGGAAACCATTAACCATAACCCCTCTGGCCAGATCTGGAATAGCTGATACTGTCATTCCACCGAGTTTGGTCGTGAAGTTCACATCCCGCAGAAAAGCGCCAGCACGAACAAAAAACGAAGACGGGTCATCAGGCATACCATATGTACCAACAAGACGATCGCGTAATGCTGTTATGTCTCTGAGATCATTTGCTCTTGATTTTGAAAGTCTGGACTGTTCTTTCCGTAATTCCTTTTCGTACTTTCGCATTAATGAATCGAGTTTACCCTGAGGAACAACTTCACCATTGCTCTCATAACGTGCTTTCAGATTTGCCACACTTTCGTCATATTTCGCCTTTATTTTTTCAGGCACTTCCCGTAACAGACTGTCATATTCGTCCTCAATTAATTGCAGACGCTCAGTCATAGTTCGTTTGCCAAATGTTCTCGTCAACTCAATTTCTGCTGCCGCTTCACGGATATGACGTTGCAGCACGTAATTCACATCACTTTCAAGATAATCCCTGATAAGACTATCAGGAACATTTAATGTTCTTTCTTTCGTACTACCTGCGGCTTTTACAGAAAATACGCTGACAAAATCCTGTGGAACCTTAGCACCAGTAATTTTATTAATTACGATATCCGCTGCAATTTCAGCATCCTCAGGATCCAGTGTTTTATTGCCTCTCGACCACCAGTCAACCAAAATACGTCGAAATTTATCGCGTTCACTGATTATTTTTCCAACTTTATATATACGTGGAAAATAGCTTGCCTGGCCTAATGCTTTCAGTTCTTCATCTGGCGGTAATAAACCAAGCTTTTGCATTTCAACCTTCACCCGATTTAATACAGTTCGCATCGCCTGCGCCGTTTCCTGAACAACAGGATTAGCATGCACATCACCGCTTCGCATAGCATTCCCAACCTGCTGACGAAATGAATCAAAACTCATGTCGCCACCATCAGCTTTATACTTTGCGTATGCCTGTTTATTTCCGACAACAACAGCAGCTTCTTCACGCTGCCATCCACGTGTACGGGTTTCTACAGCTACCGGTGTTTCAATCCCCCTTTCATTTCCTTTAAGGGTGAAATTATTTTCGGCTAACTCCAGCGTTGTTTTTCGCACTGTCTTGGACGGAGACTCCATTAACCTTGTCAAAGGAGTAAGATAGCTCCCTGCTTTCCATGCAGCCTTTCCAACCCACCCACCGGAAACAGGGGTTAAATCATCCAGAGTCGCTGTATCAATTTTCATAGCACCAACACTACCACCATCAGAAAGCGAAGCGGCAGCCCTGTCAGTCGCTGATGTAATGCTCATATTATCAAGAGCATCAGCAACCTCACGCGTGGCTGCAGCCCGGACGGATGGCGAAAGCGCAACACCAGCACTGGCAAACACGCCGCTCATCATCGCACCCGCTGCAACGTGAGCGGCACTTTCACCCCATGAGCGTGTTATTTGCTGATTATTCAGTACAACCTCGCTTAATGCTGTACCGGCAGCACCAATCGCAATCTGTGAGCCAATACGCGCCAGTGCCCCTCCTTGAGCACCGGGAATAAACATTGACGCAACAGTAACCGGATCCATTCCCGCAGCAATACTGGCAATGGTTCCAACTACGCCAGCATCAGACAATAAACGTCTGTCTTCATTTTCATCATCTATCTGCTGCTTAATCCACGCCGTTTCCTCTGGCGATCGGGAATCTGCAAATTTCGCCCCCCAGTATTCATAACCGTGCAACTCATTTTTATCAGCATATGGGTTATAACCCTCGACCGGTTCAAACTGTCTGGCTGGGCGGAAAAAACCAGACAGAATATTGTTCTGTCGCATTGCAGCCCCCCATACGGAAGGCTCAGGTGGCAATGGCTCAGGATTAGCCCCTTCCGGAGGGGCAACATCAAACCCAGTTTGTTCCGGCAAAATATTACCTGACGGGATCAGTCCGTTATTAAGATCTTCAGCTTGTGCATAAACTGGCATTATTTAGATCCCCACGAAAAGTAATCTTTAAATTTGTCCATACGTTCGTTATGCAGGCGCTGATACTGCTCATCCAGAGCGCGATGCTTGTCTTTGAAGTTTCGTATAGCCTGTCCACGCATAATTTCTTCCTGCTCGTACTGCTCCCGTTCCTGCTGCATTTCCTTATAAGGTTCCCAATCTTCTAGTGATGGTTCCCAACGCATAGGACGCCCATGTTTGTTATAAAACGGCTGGACCCGATCGATGCCATTTTTATCCTTAGTTCTTACCATAATGGCGTAATCACCATTACGGGGTGTTAACACGTCAGGGGTTATGAATAATTCTCCATTAATACGACTCTCAGGGGTTTTTGTCTCAACTACAGGAGCATTACCTGACGTGATCCCAAGCAACGTCGGACTGGTTGTTATAATCTCTTTGCGCTCACCGTACATCAGCCGTTCTTTTTCAGCTTTCCACTGCGCCGCCTGCCAGCCTGACGGCCCATATTGATAAAGCGCCTCCGGTGCATATTTCATAAACTGCGCTTCTCCGTTAACCTCGCTGATACTCCAGGTGCGGGCTATCTGCTGGTTGGTCATTTGCTTCGCTACGTCAGCGTTACCACCAGCAACGCGGTAGTTAATGTCATACAGCGTCTGATAGTCATTACGGAATCTAGCTGCTTCCGGCGTCTGGTCATCCGCAGACGGATCCCAACGGAACCACTGCGCCATATTGCTGACAGCAGAATTCATCGCCTTGCTGCGATCATTTTTGTACTCTTTTGAACTCTGCGTTGATGCCAATTGAGCTTTAAGAGCATCGGTCTGGTTGTACGTAAGGTTCTGCGCCTGCTCGATAGCCGCATCAGCAGACATGCCAGAATCAGTTAGTTGCTTAACAGTCAGATAAAAACCCTGCATATCCTTCGGCATATTTCCAATAGATGCATTGTCTGTTTCATATAACCGACTAAACAGTTCCGCCGCATTTTTAACCACTTCCTGATTGCTGGATCGGGATACTGCTGAAAGCTGCGTGATGACCTGCGAAGGCATTATGCCAGTCTGAGCCACAAGCCGAACAACCCCATCATGAGTGGAGACATCATTAATACGAAAGTTCTGCGCCATTTCTGTGTAATCAGCAGCTTTCTGCATTGACTTGTTGCTTGGGTCTAATTTTTCACCTATTGTCAGCGCCTCATTGAATCTGCGTGAATCCCGTTGCGCCTGAATTGCTTCATTTGATCTCTGAAGCAATGCAGACAATTTTCCGTAAGCATCGAGTTTTAACGCATAGTGAGGATCGTTAACCTCAGGCTTCACTTTCTGCATTTCTTCTTGCTGCTGAGAAGGAGGCAAATACTGAATTGCCTGGAATATTCTCGCGTTATCAATCGCTATATCCAGTTGATTGATTATTTTATCTGCGTTTTTTCCATACCCCCTGATGATGGTCTCCTGAGCCGGTATATAATCTGGAACCTCACCGTTATATAGCTGGGCCATGGTGTTATTAATAGCTGGCTCAAGCTGTTCTAATATTAACTTCCTTTGCTTTTCTATCTGACTATTAGCAAGGTTATCTATTTGATAAATAGTCAGCGGATCCATTCCAGTTTATTTTTCTATATCGGGAAAGCCACCCTTGTGTTTCTGATGGAAGATTTCGGATAAATTCTTCTTCTGATATTTCACCTTTACGTGGATCACCGACTTTGGCGATCAGTTTATCCACGTTACCCATCCCCCAGTTATATGCTGCTCCGGCCAATATTTCGGAGCCGTACTTACCATACAGTTGATTTACATAGTCACTGGCAAGCATTTCATGCTGTTGTTCGTCCGTAGGGTTGTATTCAACGCCACGTTTGGCCGCCAGTTCTTTCCCTGTGCCCGGCATTAACTGGTATTTCCCCTGGGCCCTCTCTCCAGAAGATGTTTTCGGTCCTTCAAGAATACTACCATCAGGATTAAAATGACGATCACCTGATTCAACAAGGCGTATGGCACGCATGTCCATGCCTCCAGAATCATTTTTCTGAAACTGACCATTTAACCATCCTTCCGGATTAGCAGCGGCATAATTCTTCGCCCGCATTTCTGTGGCACTGCGATCATCACTTTCTATTTCTTCCAGAATGCGTTCTTGTGACCATCCCCTGGCTGCTCCATATCTGGCAATGGCTACCATTCTGGAATTTCTGGCTAAAGTGGCAGTTTGCGGGTCATTCCAGGCATCCGCTTCATTTTGTATCCATAATTTTCTCGTTGCCTGATATTGCTCATCTTCATAGGCATTTGTCTGCCCTATCTCATGTCTGAGAACTCCAGTACTGAACTGAATTTTCTGTGTTCTGGCTTGTTGCAAAAACATATTTCTTGCTGCTTCATCAGTCAATGAAGCAGCTATTTCTTCCACATCCTGATCAAATCCAGATATGTACTCTTGCCCCTTACCAATCGCATTTTTGCCTTGTTGTGCATAAAAACCGGTTTGAGGGTTATAAAGACGTTCATTGCTGCGCTGATTAAGCTGAAGGATGGCATCCTGAGACAATGCAACATTCGCTTTCTGCCTGGCTTCACCATATGCCACCGCATACTGATCTGCGACATTCGCCAGCACCTGACCTGCTTGAGGAACATCGAAGGTCTGAAAACCACCGGTTTGCACACCACGACTTTGCACCTGGCGTCCGGATGTAGTAGGAACAACAGGCATCAATAACCTCCTATTTTGAATCGGGAGTCAGAATTCATAAAACCTGAGTTAGATAACATTGGCGTGTTTCCTTGCTTACTAATCGGATTGATACTTCCGCCACCCAACTTATATGCACCGTATGCTTTTAGTGGTGCCGTTAACAAAGTGCTGGTCATCGATGATTTAGCAGCCGACTGAGCAGCAGCCCCCTGTGCCTGAGCATTCATTCCCTGAACCTGATACCCATATGCCTCACGCTGAGCATTATTCACTGTCGTTAACGCATCAAGAGTGCCGAACTGAGCATTATCCGCAAAAACGTCAAGAGCTGTTCCGCTACTTAATTCCGCACCGGTAGCCCCCATAGTGGCCGCCGCAGTGCCTGAGCGTTGACGCATTTCACGACGACGCTGATCCGCTTCAATATTCCCACGATTGATTGAATCCTGTGCCTGAGCTTCAGCAATTTCAGCATTCCGATCAGCTATGGCTGACTGGTATTTTGCCTGCTTGCTCTGGCTGTACATTGACGCGGCTGTGGATGCCACTGTGACGGCAACCAAAGCGATGGCTGGGTTACACATTATTTTCTCTCCATGTGAAATCTGTGGAAATTAAGACCAAGAGCACCATAAGGCGCGGCTTCTTCAAGCCTGAATCCAAGCCAGTGCAGCCATGCTTTGGCAACATGGTTTCGCTCGTCGACGTAGTTTTCCAAGCGCGGATAAACTGCCAGCATCTGCTGCAATACAGGGCGGCAGTGGCGCAGAAATGTCTTCTGATATTTTTCAATACGGCTGGTCCCGACCAGCCATGGCGTACCATTGCCACCGATCATTGACGCCGGAGATACACCAAACATGGTTACCAGCTCTCCGTTCGCGAACCCTGACCAGGCCATAGTCGCAGTGCGCAGACCAACACGCAGCGCATCTTCGGTAGTCATCAGCGATACCGCATACAGTTCGTCAATATCAGCCTGACGAACATCCGGCAAAATCATCTGAAGATGCTCTTCGGTAGCGGGAATAATTCGAACATCGATCATCAGAATCCCCCAACAGTAAGGCGAGGAATAACGGCAAGAACAGACAGCGGCAACGGGTCAAGCTGACGGATTTTTACACGTCCGTTTTTGCCCCAGTTACTGTCCAGTTTCACTTCTACTTTTCCGGTAGCATCATCAACAGGATCATCGTAGAACTCGAATTCACGCTGTGGATATTCGTACCATTTACCGCCGGGCGTAGTCGCCCAGATGCCGCGGCTGGCATTCACAACCAGAGTAACGGACGGGATCACCTGTTTTTTGTCCAGCAGCGTTTCCTGTCCGTTAATGTTGATATCCAGTGTTTCGAATTCAGCAGTTATTGGCAGGCCGATGTGAACTACAGCCCCCGGAGATTCCAGCGTGACGGCACCTCCGGAAACCACTTTCTGTGGTTCCACGTTCGCATCAGAGAGAATGTTTACGGTCTGGCCTTCAAGATGAGACAGGCCTCCAAATGTCCGGCGCGCCATCTGCCAGTTCGTGGTGGCCACATTCCTGAGGGATGGCGGGACGTTCCTGTTAGCACGAACCACTACAGCGGTATTGCTGGTTACAGAAATAATGTCGCAACGTAATTCTTTTGACACCTCATCACCAGTATCAGGATCAGTTCCGGTATAAGGGAACTGTAGTTGCGCGCCGACATCACTACTGGTGAAGTACGCACCACCAGAAACACTGATTGTATATTCCGCGCGGTAATCCCATTCACCAGAACCACCAGTGATGGTCATCGTTCTGTCAGACGTATTTCTTCCATCATAGCTAAGGCCAGAATCAACAAAGAAAGCATCTTCATCGCTGGTAAATAAACGGCTGGACAGTCGCTCGATGTATCTCACTGTTTGCCCGTTAACGGTTCGGTTAACGACGAAATACACCGCATCTTCATTTCCTTCGCTGATACTGCATGTGCTTTCATATTTTCCGGTACTGGATTGTGGTGCCCATGCAAAAACCTGCTGATCACGCAAATAGGTCATCACCAGTAATTTACCGTCATCACGAATGCAGAAGGCGCTGGAGTAAGGGACAATAGAGAAGCACCAGTCAACAATACTGTGCTTCTGAAAAAGATGATTGGCAAGGATGGTCAGGTCGTTCCCCTGATAGCCGTCAACATCGAATGAGTAGGCCAGATCACGGACAACACTGCCTTTCTCCTGGACGAACAGAGCAATATTCGCCACGGCAATTGGTGGGACATTGCTCGAGCCATTTGATCCCTGAGAGCTGAATGCAAATGATGATGGGGTAAGCACTTTGTTCTGGTCGCCAGTGATGACGTACTCACCTCCGGAAGTCAGCGCCACCAGCGAACCAACATCAATCAGGTGACGGATCTCATTAACCTGACGCCCGGCATAGGTGTAGATAATTCTGTCGTCATCCTGCGTAGGATTGCTTTTGCCAAAATCCTTATAATCCCCGGTACGGCTGGCCCAGATAGTCTGAGGAAACGCAGTCGATGCGGCGAAGTAAAGACGTTGTTGATAATAAACAACAGTGCCAGGATAACCATTAACACTGTTCCAGGCATATTTAGCCCATTTATAGCTGGCATTATCCTCGCCAACTACCTGCGAAGGGATATAGGAAATCACCTCGGCAGTTGCAGTAGTTCCATTTGCAGCAGTGATACGGGCAATGCCAAAACCACTGTGCAGATATTCCCACTCAATGCCAGTATCATCATCACCGGATCCGCCCCAGCCATCCCATGATGTGCCTTCTGTATGCGAAGGGCGCAAAGTACCTGTTTTGCCTGCTTTAACGGCGCGATAGTAGTTACTGTCTGCTCGGCGAATATCGCCAATCGACGTACTCTTACTGGTTTCCCATACCGGCACAGAATCCACTGCAGGCTGTTCCAGATAGAACAATTTGCCTACCTGCTCCGCGCCAAAAATAGAGGCGCTTGCCGTTAGCGTAATTGTCCCGGTGCTGGCGCTGGCATAAACCGTCACTGACTCGTCAATATTGATATCTTCAAATGGCCCGTTCTTCGTTACCACATCAACCAGTTGCCAGTTGTCATGCGCATAGCGGCGCAACTCTTTCGGCGGGTATGCCGGATGAACCAGCGTAAGCACGTCTGCGCTTTGCGTGAATTTAATTCGGAACAGATCGGCTTCAGTATATGGCGTGGAAATTTCATAAATAACATTGCTGCTGTTCAGCACCAACGCACCATCTTTGATAACGCGCATGTACTGGTGTCCGAACTCCAGAGCATAAGTCTGAACCGTCGAGAACTGGAACGGGATCAGGCGGCATTTCCGATTTGGATATTTGGCGGCACCGACAAAACGCGTACCAGGTCGATTCTCAACGCCGCCATACTGCCGCACGATAAAGTTATCGCACTTGCGCAATGCCACCTGGTACTTCGCCATGTCGATACGTCCGTACAACGACGGTCCAATCTCACCACCAGCAAAGCTGGGCTGGATCCAACTGATAGCCATCAGGACAACCTCGCAATGGTAAACTCGTCAACCGGTGGCTGTGGTTCCTGTGATTCATTCTGGCTATGCGAGCCAGCACTAAGAATCACGCGATTGTACATATTGAGGGCAAACGTACCGAGGTCTGCATTCCCAGTCAGCGCCATGTTAATAGCTGCCGCAAGACGCCAGGCCAACGCCTCCATAAAAATGGCATCAAACATGTTCACATCTGTAACGCGAGAGACATACTTGAGCCATGCCTGAGGCTGGTCTGTGTAGATCAACTTTCCTGTTCCGTTGGTGTCTGCACCAACTTCGTACTGAACGCGCATTGCTGCTGTTGGATTGCGTACACCAGGAAGCATAATTTCAGTAATGCGCAGACAATCTGACGGGTACTGGTACGCATATTCCCAGTCAGGCGGTGGATTGCTCGTATCTGCAAGCGCCACGCGTTTGGTAGCAAAGTTCCAGTCAAAATCAGAAAGCACAGTATCACGGCAGGCCTCAAAGTGCAGCGAACATTCCCCCGCTTCCTTGCTGGCTTCCGTCAGGCTGTTAATGCTGCGGCTGTTGCCAATATTGGACAGCGCACGATTACAGATCTCTACTACAGAGGCCATCACTCACCTCCGTTACCGTACAGAGTTTCAGCCGCTGATTTTTCTACATCCCCGGAAACAGGAGCGATCGCCATATCAGTGATCTGCAGATCGGCGCTGCGATTAACGCCATCGTCAGTTTCTCTGGCAGACAGGCCTCGAATAACAGCCTTTGCAGTTATCATCACTTCCGTTCCGACGCCCTTAGGTTGCGCCTTCAGCTTATTCAATGTGTCGTTATTCAGCGTGATGCACAGCCCCCACGGGTATTCATCGCGAGTTCTGGTTTCTCCGCTCTCATCCTGGTAGCTGTCAGTGCCGGTTTTGAGGTTTACGAGTTCCATATACACTCCTGCAATAAAGGGGCCGAAGCCCCTTGTCTGATCCGCGAGGCTTACACGCCCAGTTCTTTACGCTTATCTGCGATCTTCTCGCGGAGCGTTTCGGCTTTGGCGTTATGGTGTGGCTTCTGGTTAAAGAGCAATTCGTACTCTTCACGGAGCTTATCCAGTTCACCATCATCTGACACATCGTTGATGATTTTGGTGCTGGTTGCTGCCATTGACACCTTTCCTGCAACTTTTGCTTTTGCCTGTCTGGCTGCATCGTTAACAGGTTCCAGTGCGCTACCAGGCTCACCTTCGTATTCGATTTCTGCCCCCTCCGGCCACAGAGTGTTATGGATATGAGAGAGGCGCAGAACGCGGTATCTTGGTTTCTCACCTGACATCAATATCACCTTAACCAGTTACTTTTGAGCGGATCGGATACGGCGTATTGGCATCAACATCCAGACTGATACCCGCAGTGAATTTGCCGGCCGTTAGTGGGCCAGTTGCGACGGAGTAGTTAACACGCAGATATCGCTGAACACCGGCAGGCACCTTTGCAGAAACAACTCGTTTACCTGCTGTCAGGGTATCCTTTGCCAGTGCGCCACTATCATAAATAGTGGACCATGAGCTGTTATTCTCACTCGTCTGCAACTGGATGTTTACAGTTTCCTCACCACTTGCCGTGGCGGCTTCGTTAACCAGCACCCAAAACTCAAGCGGATAACCCACGCCGATATCACGACGTTTTCCGTCAATTGGACCGAGATCGATTACGTCAGTAGAAGCCGCGGTATTCGTAACCGCCTGAGCTTCGGAGAACATCAACAGTTTGTCGGTGATCATCTTCTTTCTCCATTAGTGGGTCTGTTACGACCCACAGGTTAATAACAGGCGTTACACCACGCGGGCTTCTGTTTCCAGAAGCGCATCAGTTTCACGGATTGGTACACCACGGAATGAAGTCCACCACTCGCCTTCTGTCTCTTTTACGCTGATCGCCAGAGATGTTTTCTCCAGAGATTGCAGATCAAGAGCCTGGCCTACAGTGCGGTTCATGTAGAACACCGGGCGACCCATGCCACGATTTGGAATGCGATGCAGTGCTTTAACCATCAACTTCGCAATATCTGCGGCAGAGGAAGGTTCTGAAAGATTGCTGACATCGATGTTTGCAATGCGAACAACATAACGCCAGTCACGCAGAGCAAGTCCGTTGTCCCATTTGTAATGGGTACGGTAGCCTTCGTACTTGCCGCCATTCGCATCTTCCAGTGTCACCTGGCCTTTATCTTCCATCTGGATGCCAGCCTTCTGCCCTTTCGGGAAGATGCCATGCACGGTGTTTTCGCCCCACACCACTAACCAGATTGAGGTGTTATCTGTACCCGTGCCACCAGCATCAATGATGTTCTGAGCATTACCCGCAGACAGGCTGGAATAGCGGGAGGACAGTCCCATAAACTGCTGAGGGTTAACGCTGGAATCACCATAAAACAGTGTCTGCGCCATCTGCTGATTCATCGCTTCAATAAATGCGCGGTCTTCAGACAGGCGGAATTCGGCAGTATTACCGTTCAGATCAGCCAGTGACTTATCGACTTCAGCATAGGTTTCCAGCATGCCAACGTAATCGGTTACCTGCACTGTGGTTGATTTGCTTGGCTGTACGCCATAGTTCAGCAAACGCCAGGTAGCTGAAGGTAAACCAGAACGAATGGTGGTTCGGTGTCCGGTAGGAAGGTTCCCTTCGACAAAAGGCATATCCTGAAGGATCGGGTTTGTTTGACCGAGAAGCTCGATAATCTTATCGACTTTCCCGTTTGGATCGACGCGCTTACCCCAGTCAGCCAGCGTTAGCGCAGTTAAGCCTTTAACAGCCATTGTCATTTCCTCTCTTATTTGCCATAGAGCACTTCGGCCGCACTACGCTGGCCTTCATTACCACCGGTGACCATGCCATCTTCAGACATCGCCTTTCCGATTCTCACGAACGTTTTGACCAGATCAGGGTGATTACCCAGCCCGGTGGTGTTCAGATATTCTTTGAGTTCAGGTGTCCCGAACTGGTCAAGCGCACGCTGTGCGACGCTAAGGTTAGAAATCAACTTGCCGCCACCGATTTCTTTGTCAGCTTTTACATCCGCAGCCCACTGCTCGGTTGTTTTCTGCCAGGCTTCTGCCTGGCGCTGCTGAACACCTGCCAGAATCTTCGGATAAGCATCAACCAGCTTTTGCGCTTGCTCGTTGGTCAGGTTAAGTTCTCGCGCCACCGGCTCGAATTCCTTCAACGCTTCTGTATCCAGCTCTACGCCTTCGGCAGCCTGAAACTCGTACTTCTCAGGCGCACCCTCTGGTTTATCGCCGTCCTTTTTTTCACCCTGCTTATCGTTTTCAGGCTTTTTGTCATCAGCAGGTTTATCGCCATCAGCAACAGGTTGTGGCTTATCACCTTCCGGTTGTGATGGATCACCAACTGGAGCAGGGTTATCACCTGCAGGCGCTGACGGTTCTGACGCAGCCGGAGCTGCTCCACCATCGACTGGTTGCTCATTGCAAAGACGGCGATACAGCAAACGCTCAAATAAATTCATGATCACTCCTGTTCACTGGCCTCTTTGGCCATCTTCAAATACTGTTCAGGGCAATGCGCCATAACGCGCTGAAACAGTTCCAGCGCCAGATTGCGTTGCCCCTCATTAAATGCCATTGCCATAGCGTCCATCGGTGAGATAGCGGAAAACACACGGCCTTTCTCCAGCACCGACCAGACAACGCGACGCCCCTGTTCACTGCTCATGACAAAGCAAATGTCATCAATTTCACGCTGTGCCATGTCACGTTGCTTACGGGCGTTTTCTTCTTTCAGTTGATCGTCTTCGTAATCTGTCATTGTGATTGCCCACCCTGACCACTAACTGCATTCGCCATAGCTGACAAAACACTCGGATCCGAAGTTTTAGCTTCGCTTAGCGTCTTGGCACCCTGTGCCGCCGCCATCCCCATCGCCATCATTTGTTGCTGCTGTTGTTGCTGTGCCCGTTGCTGGCGAGCCTGCTCAACCTGTTCCTGCGGAACAATGACGGTTGGAGACACTCCGGACATATCAGCGAATGCATCGATCGCCTGATCAACGTTGAGTTTGTCGAGAGCTTCTGGTTTCGCTTGCGCAAGTTGACCAATGAAGTTGACCGTAGACGCCAGACTGGACAGGCCGATAGACTTCTGCGCCTGAGCCATGACGGAAATGTATTCGACCTTCAGGGGCATACCTTCCATCACGTCAGGCGGTGGCGGCAGCATGTTTTTACGCACCATCATCGAGAAAGCGCGGTCAATGAGAGGATTAAGACATTCGTCGTTCAGACGCTCCAGAACCGGCCCCAACATCAGAAGTTTTTCTTCTTTCATTTCGATCACCGCTTCAACAGGCATCGAGCGGGTATTGATGTTCTGCAACATCATGAACAGATCGACAAAGTAGGCGCTGTTAATGATTTGACGGGTGTCCTGAATGTCTGCCACCAAATCTGCTGTACTGGGGTTAACCAGATAAGCAGGCCTGAAACCATCCTGACCAGTAATCAGATCGATATACGTGATGTCGCCAGGAAGAAGGGAGGCACGCTGATTCTTGAGGGAAGTCGGAGCAACCATCGGCGGATTGGTGGCTTTATCAATCAACTGCGACTTGCGCTTCTGGAGAAGCTGCAATGCCTTAACAGGTCCAAGCGCCAGCATACCCGGGCATGATGATCCATAAACATCTTCGCCGTTAACTTCCCAGCGCGGAGCCATAATTGGAAACTCATCGAATCCGGACTCACGCAACAACTTGTCGTTATCGCCACCAACCTCGTAATAAACCGATTTGAATGGCTTGTTCTTGCTATCCAGCTTCGATGTATCGCGGTCAATGTTCGGGTAAACCGAATGCATCACTTCAATCCACTTCTCGTAGGTTCCGCTTTCCCACATGCTTTTTACGGATTCGCTGACGTTATTTAGCCCGAACTCCTGAACAAGCTGACGAACAGTCATAGAGAACTTGCGAAAACAGGTGTCCACACTGCCACGAGGTGAGTTAGCCAGGTAGTAACTGCCTATCGGGAATGGCATTGTGCGAATGATGTCCTCGTCATCCTCCAGCACTGCCATTGCACCAGTGCTGTATGTGCCGAGGCTTCCGTATAACTGCGGCAGCGACTGATAGAGATTCGACTTATTGAACATATCGTTCATGCGGTTCTGCACCGCCTCAAGCCACAACTTAACAGGGCCATAATCCATCATTTCAGGATCTGGCGTAGCCAGGCGAAACCACGGACGCGCGGGGCTTGTGATGCCTGACATCATGCCGCTGGCGAGAGTGCGCGCCGCCATAGTCCCGGTCGAATCAATAATGCGTGTATTGCGTCGATCGTTACGGTTGACCTCAGAAGTCAGAAAGCGGGAACCACGCGGGTTGATGTAATCACTCAACTCGCGCCAGTGCGGCTCGAACGACTGACGCTCGCTTTCAAGTTGTGCGAACTGTTTGTTCAATCGCTCTTTAGTTGTTTCCGCCATTTCAATGACTCCGGTTACTGACCAAGCAGCGTTTTACCGCTGGTATTAGCAGTTGATGTGTCGCCCTGAGAACCGGTAAGCAGCGTAGAACTACGACCAGCAGCAGCGCGACGGCGACGAGTTTCTTCGTCGCGGGCATCAACAACGGCGGCATCCTGCTCCTGTGGTGCTGCCTGAACTTCTGGTGTTGCAGGCACTGATGGTGAGCTACCCATGCACATATCAATGACTCCGTACGCAATTAAATTATTACCAATTTAACCACATATGATTTATTTATCGTAGACAGTTGACATTTAACGCGCGAATTATTACCTTTCAGGTAACCAAAGAGTTCATTCCGGTTACTAACCTGACTGGCTTGTCGTTAAATTGAACAGGTGGAGTGAGCTTTTATTTTGAGCAGTACGGCGTATGGCACATGCGCCGATAGCGGTCTGGATGCGTTTAAGGGGCACCCTCCCTGGCTGTGGCAAACGAACCAGGTAGCCGGAATGTGCAAGTCGAGCGGTTTTATTCCGCGCACGGGGATTCACCATCCCGGCGATTCGGTGTGACGCCTCGGAAGAGACGAGGGTACAACGATGAGAGCATTTATGGAGCCGCGACAAAGTGTGGCGCCTTAACAGGCTAAGTGCTCTCAGCGTTGTGGCATTAGCTCAGTTGGACAGAGCAACCGCCTTCTAAGCGGTTGGTCGCAGGTTCGAATCCTGCATGCCACGCCAGAATCACGCCTAAGGACCGTGATGCCAGAAGTTCCAGGTGCTTGGCGGTGATGGTTTCCCTTGAAGGACTATCACCGCCCTTTTTACAGCAGGACGCCATTGCGATGACTTCATGCTGTAAACCAGTACAGCCACGGAAGGCATAACTCAGTTGCTTCCAGTTCGCCCGGTTCGCCGGGCATTTTTTTAAGGTGAGATTATGAAAACAGCCGACATGCTAGCTAAATATCTAAATGAATGGCCGTGCAAATATGTACGCATTGTTCAGGGTGATGACTCAATTTTTTATGGTGTTTTTGCAGGAAATGAAATGCTTTGTGAAGCAATTCCAGGTGAGCGACTTGCCGGGTTAACGCTTAGCGATGACCATGGAATAGGAGTTACTTGCCATGACTGGATTTCAGCGCAGAAAACTGAAATGGAAAAAGGCAATGTGTTTGATATTTCTCGCGCTGTATACGCCAAAGAAAAAAGTGATGATGATTACATGCGCGAAAACTTATACAACATGAAGTTACAATGCCTGGCTGAAGTGCTTAGTAAAAGATCTTTACTTGATGTGGTTGGTGCTGAGCAGGACGCCAAGGCAATCAACGCCGCATTCGATAAAATAACCTTCTAACGCCGTGACATGTCACAATCAGCCCGCCGATTCGCGGGCTTTTTTATGCAAAAGGATCATAGTCTGTGATGGCTTTGCCTTGCTGGTTCTGCTGCCCAGGAATTCGCAGACGCTTCGACACAGGGAAAGCAAACGTCAGCAGTAGCGCATCGCCTTTACCCGGCGAACGCCCAAGCCGCTCCTTGATATCTTCCTTCGGTTCGATAACGATTTTACCGTCCACACGAACTTTGTACTCTGCTGCCGACAGGTCGTCCGCTGTTTCCTGGTCATCCAGCATGCCGCCGAGCCTCAGCCATGTCTTGCATGAGTTGAACATCTCCCCACGCTTGTTGAGCATCTGCGGGTCAGTAGACGCGCCACCGAACGGAACAAGTTGCCATGTACGACCCCAGCCGTCACCGATTGACTTCAAACCGGTTCCGTAACCGAAGTCGATGAACACCGCGTCAGCCTGATACTGGTCTTCAAAGTCAGCGATACGCTTCGCCATAATCAGATCGTCGGTAGTCTTGTTGCCAGTCCACAGCACCTTACTGTGTAGCCCCTGCCGCAGGTATATCACAGCGTCATCAACGCCGGAGTATGCCGGGTCAACGCCGATTATCACCGGAGCATGTGCAACCTGCGCAGCGGTTACCACCCGTTTCATTGCCTCGTCAGTAAGACCGGTAGGGATAAACTGCAATTCAGATGCATCAGGGAATATGCCGCGCACACGGATTTTAACGAAGTCGCTATCTTCCCCGTAGTCATCAACCCATTTCTGCAACTGCTGTTTGTTAGTGCCTTCCACCGTCCGGCTGTCAATCTGCGCAGTTTTCCAGCGGTGTTTATATTTGCGGAAACATTCGCGGAAACGCCCGGTGTTACGTGTAGGGTTTCCGAACGCTACCCAGATAATCTCAGTGTCTTCGTCCGTAAGCGCACCCTCAGCAACTTCCCACACCAGATCCGCAATGTTCGACGCTTCATCGAATACCACGATGATGCGTTTGCGCTCGTTGTGTAGTCCGGCGAACGCCTCAGTGTTGTGCTCAGACCAGGGGATTGCGTCAGCTCGCCACCGCTTGTCGTGCCCAGGGTCATTGCTGTACATCGCGGTAGCGGTACAGGTAAACCAGTCTTTCGTGATAGCAAGGTTTGACCACTTGATAATTTCCGGCCAGGTCTTCGTTCGTAGCTGGTTGTCGGTGTTGGCGGTCACCACGACCTTACAATCCTCGCAAGTGGACATGCCCCAGTTGATCAGCATTGAGATGAATGCGGATTTACCAATACCGTGACCAGAAGCACGTGCCAGCATAAGCGGCTGATATCGCGTCTCTGGATTCTGCAGGTGATCACGTATCTCTCGGAACGCATCAGCCTGCCACTGACGTGGGCCGGTGGCATGTGCCAGTTCAGTCCCCTCTTCCCCCCATGGGAACGCATAGAGGGCATAGCCAAGCGGATCGTGAGTGAACCCTGCAATATCCTCGATTAACTGCTCTTCAGGAGATAACGCTGTATCTGTCACTGATTGCCATCCTGACGTTCTTTCAGTCTCTTCCTGGCTGCCGCTATGCGATCAGCAATTGTCACATTCACATTAACATCCAGGCGTTCTTTGAATGCGTTGACGTCGACGTGCTTACCAATCAGTTCGAGGTTCTTCACCTTGTCAGGCCATTTAATTTTTTTGAGGATGCCAACCAGCTCTTTCTCGTCTCCACGGCCTTCGAACATGTCGGCCAGTTCGAAACCTGTCAGGTACTGCCGCCAGACCTTAGGCCATTCCGAGACCGGCTTGATGCTCATATCGTCGTTGAGAATGTCAATCACGTCCATCTGGTCGATCTCCACCAGGCGCATGAGAACGTAATCAGCACTGACGCGCATTCGTTTGTTGCGCTCCTCCATCAACTCGGCAATCCGTTTTTGAATGCGTTCATCGCGCATCATGACACTGGCTTTAACTGCCGCTGTATTTGGGGAGAATCCTGCGTTAATCGCTGCCTGAGTCTGGTTTTCAGGCGTTTTGATGTATGACTGGCAATAAGCCTCCTGCATTGCTGTTAGTGGCTTAAATTGCGTTGATTTGCGTTTATAGGTTTTAGGTTCAGCAGGCATCATAACCACCGTGGTAATAGTTACCGTTGTGGTAATAGTACCATGCAAAATAAAGCCGCCATAGTTGGCGGCAGTATTCAAAACCCATCAAATTCATCATGCATAACCCACTCGTGACATGTCACAATATTAATTTCGTTTCATGCCAGCCTTTAGTCACCCAGCATTGCGAGTCACCATTACACGGGCATGAATTCACAGGAACTCTCTCGCCGCACTTACCGCAACGTTTTCTGCTGATCGATTTTATACGCCCGTGCACGCGCGCATCATCCTGGCGGATCAGTAACGCTATATACTCACCAAATTCGTAAGGCGCACGCCCGGGGCGACGTGTGGCACAGTTACGCTCCAGCATTTCAATTTCCTGAGCATCAAGCACAATTTCCAGCTTACGCACACCGGATTCAGCTTGTCTGGCTCTCTGAGCGGCTTTGCGCTCTGCTGCTGATTTAGCCATCAATATTCACCTTTATCGCGAACACCTTTACCGGTTTATCGCCGAAGTGGGGATGTGTGATTGTCTTTATTTCATATCCGTCATACGGAACATCAATTCTGCGGCTGGAATCGTCGCGCTTCGGATATCCCTTTGTGATAATCAGGCGGTCATACTTACGGTTAACGAGGCGCTTATTCCAATAGTCATTACACAGGCGATACTCTTCCGTTTTCTCTCCGCGAATCATGGCATCGAAGTATTCACCTTTGACGGCAAGTTGAAGGTTAGCCACGGTTAACCTCCTGCGGCGGTTCTGGTAGCTGCATCCAGTGGGTTACCTCTTTGAGATACAGGTCTTCGCCATCACCGTCATCCCAAGTGGGATTGCCATCATTAAACCAGTCGCCATATACGCCGACCTGAGTGTTGGGGATGTTTGGTGGGTAGTTGTTTTTAAAGTCAGCTGCTAACACATAGCATTGTCGCTCTCCCATTTCTGGCATCTGCTCACTACAGCTTATCCAACCATCCGGAGTTACCGGAGAATT
>CYGL01000128.1_pt1 | contig 39294 bp, 69 predicted proteins | sample 485531 | NCBI WGS metagenome assembly CYGL01 (sample SAMEA3497897, study PRJEB9818) | human gut metagenome | reverse complement strand
TACGTTTACCCGGGCGGGATTATTTTCCGTATCCTGCGACTACAAAAAAATAAAAAACGCCCGTCATCGTCTAACGGTTTTCTGCAGTAGATTACGTTTTGTCGCTCGCCTTCTTTTTGACAGACAGTACCGCCGTGACGGGATATACGTCCGTATCTTCCGGGCTTCCGCACTCGCACAGCGAGAAATTAAAAATGCCGGTGTCGCCGCGGCATAAATATATGTTGTTTCGGTGTAGTTACAAACATTAAGTTTTAGCTCCTATTACTAAAGGTTCAACCCATACGTCCCCCGTCATCTAACTTTGCTGGCTTTGTTTTTGATACGATAATGCGCCGGTCAACCAAGTCTTGATTGTTTACTACTTCGCCGTGTAAATATCGTGATTTTTCATCTTGCATCCGCATCCACGCGTCAAACATCGTTCGCGACGGCGGAGTTGATCCGATAAATTGCCAGCCGCGCACATAGTCATTGTCGGTAAACGTATACTTTGACTCTGCGGCGCTGCCCCAAATTTTACTAAAATCCGGTGTTGCCATTTTGCTACCTCCTTTTTATGCTGGTTTATGCTGGAATCATATCTGCGAATTTCCCGACTTCAAAACCTTTTGCATTAGCTTGCTCGTAAAACCCAAAATAGCCGCTACTATCAAACTGTTCTATGTAGTCGCACCCGATGCCAGCGCCACGTATCAATAAATTGACTGCCGCAGCTGTCCGGATTTCGGATTGAGTTAAGATACGCCCGATAGCAAGCCCTATTTTTGCGTTTCCGCGGTCTTCAATCAGCACTAAATCTGCATTGTAGATATTTTTTAAAGATGTAATTGTTTCTTCCGCCGTGCATTGTGTTTTATTTTTATATATCTTTGACTTTAGTAACAGTCGATATTCCGGGTCTTCAAGGTTTACAGATTTTAGCCACATTTCCCAGGCATCAAAAAAACGGCCCACGCCAAAAGGCAAGCCGTTTTCTGTTTCTGCAAAGCCAAAAAATGGAATTTGTACCGCGTCATTAATTTGTCGTCCTTGACCGATAATATCACCAATTCCGTCTAGCTGTACGCCTTCGCCGGTATCTATCCAACGCTTATTTTTTAAATCAGCCGCACTTTGGTTTAGCTCATCAAGTTCGGCCGCGAAAGCGTCTAAGATAGCGCGGATAACCGTTTTTCCTTGAAATTGTCCGAGCAAGTGTTTTTGCATACTGTCTGATCGGCTTGTCATTGCTTCGTCACCTCAATTCGCGACGCGTCAAATGCCGCTACTTGTCGCGGTGAAATAACAATGTTTTCACTTGTATAGTTTCCTGGCGTTTCTCCGGTCGCCGCCGTTAAATTGATATAGCCGATGCCCGTCGTACTCTCAAAAATAGTTGCAAAATACCGCTGTAATATAACATCTTCGCTAATATTTTGTTGTAATCCTTTGGCAAGCACAGCGTCTTTAATTTCTTGCAATGCTGCGTTCGAAAAAACTTCATCGGGATTCATACCCACAACCACGCGCATCCATATTTTTATTTCTTGTGGACGGTTAAATTTTATGGTATGTTGTGCGCCTTGACTGTCAAAAACAACGTTACTGATGCTGCCAAACGTGTCAATTCCCGCCGGCTTACGCTGCCATATTTCCTTAGCGATGTCTTCCGGCTTCCCGCCAGTAGCAACAACTTCGATACTATGCGGCGGTCTGCCATCGCCATCAGCTTTATCGCTCGTGTTTTCATACACCAAGCATGATGTCACACCATCAACGTTGGTATACACGCCATTTTGTATTGATTCAACCATCGCCCGCGACCGCTGATATACTGCGGCACTCCATCGTTTACGCAAGCTAATATCGCTTTCAGCATCACGTCCAACATTTGCCACTGTTTCGTTATCTGCGGTATTCCATCCGGCATATGTAGTAATAATTTGATTTACTGTGTGCAATGCCGGATCAATTGCCCCTGCTGTATCACATAAAAAAGTAAATGGTGAGGCGATAGTATCGATTTGTAAATTACTATTTACCGACACTGTTATCGCTGTTTTTTTATCATCAACAGATACCGTTAATACGTTATTCTTAACGTTTGTTGTTATCCCTGACACGCGTATTAATCCGCTTAAGCTCGATAATACTATAGCCGCCGTATCGTTTGTCTTTGCAGTGTATACATGGTTTGTCCCGTTAAGATTTAAACTATATGCCTGCCCAGCAGTTACTGATGCGGGCACGATAATGCCGACGCTTGTTGCTCTTTCTGCTGTTATGGATTTTCCAACTTCTGCGCACGAGAAAATAACGCCATCGCTTGACGATACTTGTGCACTGTCCGGGATTACCGTCCCTTCTATGCCGACTAAAGTTAGCACAAGCGACGTTTTTTCGGCATCAATCATATTAATTCCCGCTAAACCAGCGGCATTTGATAAGCTGACACCGCTTGCAGTGCTCGGATACATGCTTTTTATACGTATCTTCTTGCGCTTTCCCACAAGTCTGCGATTTCATAAGCAAAAACGCCTATAAACTGACCGATTACGCTGTTCGCGCTGGTCTGTATCTCTGTACCGAGCGCATCGGCTAGACGCGTTTCAATGGCTGTTTTTATCTCCGGCAACCGTTTCCGGCGAAAACCGTCACGCGTGAGCCCATATTTTGTTGTTGTCTCAGCCATAGCCAAGTAGCTCCTTTCGTGTTAGTAATCCCGCGCTCGTTTTTGCAGTATATTCAACGATTAGCGTGCGTTTTATTCGATTTAGTGATAAATCCATACCGGTTACTAAATCCACGCCATCGACGTTTTTTATTGCATCAGTCAAAACTTGCTTTATGTGCGCCTCATTCGGATTTTTTACTAAAATATATTCTAAGTATGGTACGCCTTGGCGCGTGTCTAGAAACCACTCGCCAAGCCAAAACCGCAGCGATATAAGTATTTGCTGTGCAATGCGTTCGGCGTTGTCAATCAATAGCACGTCGCCGCCTTTTAATACGATGTCGTTTGTATTCACGTCCATCGCTATATCATACGCCATCATATCGCCCCCTCTTTATTGCGGCTTACCTGTCGTGCCGCCACTGTCTCCGCGATGTGTATGCTGTGTAACAGATATTCCATTGACGACTAAATCACCGCCAGTCACAGTAATGCCGCCTGCTCCTATACGCATCATACTAGCCGCCATTATATACACATACATCACGGGGTAATGCGTTCCCAGCTACCGGCCGTATTATACAGCCCAGGCAAGCAAATCGCATCGTTTAAATCATGTCGACGCGGGTCTTCGCTGACATCACTGCCACTCAAAAAATCATCTGTTTGCGACTCGGCAAAGACGAGCAGGCAGCCGTCGCCAGTCTGTACCGGGAAGGTTATCCCCGCCGCACCACCAACGCTGCATGGAAAAACAACCGGGACATTATGTATTACAGGATATGCCACTTCTTGCCCGTCGTCTCCTTTCCATTTACCCGTGGGCTGTACGCTTGCTTTACTGTTGCTTGCGTCATAAGATACGACTGTCCCAGGCAGCGCAGTATGTACATTTCGTAGTGCTCCGTCGGTATAGCCTTTTATGACCGTCGTCAGATCGTTTGGTGTTTGACTACTCATAAATCAACCTCTCAATCAGCTTTATTTCGCTTGTCCAATTGCCCTCGTGCGTGTCGCCCGAATGCTTTACACTCTCAACTTTAAACCAGCCCGTAATGACGATGTGATTCCACTTTTACCGCATCACCGGGCAGCAGAGTCGGGGCCAATAAGGTTTTTATTTTCCATCCGGCTTGACTCTCCACTTTGCCTTTTGCTACTTTTTTCTTGCGTTTGCTCGTCTTTTTTGTCTTCTTTTTTCGGGGTCTTTTATCAGGCGCTCCGGCGAACCAATCAGCCCGCTATCCGCTGCAAAAACAAGGCCGCGTTTCGCTTTAGCGCGACCTTTTAGCACTATCTGTATAATTTCGTTTTGTACGGACCATTCGCAGCCGTTTGCGTTGCATATAGCTGTTAACGCATCGCCGCCCTTGCCGACAAAAGAATAGCCGTTCTCATAGCTCGGCAGCTGTACGTCTTCGCCGTATTCTACTGGCAGCCCCATGCCGTCGGCGATGTATTTTACAACCGTTTCGCCGCCGACCCCCGGCGCAAACGATACAGACACTACACTGTCACGTATTGCGACCTGTCCGTCCGATAACGTTAGCTTTGTCGTTACGTCTTTGCCATCATCACTCGTCTCTACTTCAATAACGGTACCGACAAACATTCGCACAGGGCCGGAATTATCTTTATATCCCGCCCAAATCTCCACTTTTCTGTCGGCTACTTCGATCTGGTTGCGTGATTCGTCCGACAGATTCCAAATTGTCAACGTGCTTTTATTTGTCTCTTTTGTACTATCTTTATTGACCTCAAATGCTATTTTTAACGTGTTAGCATATTCCCTGTTAATTTCCGGGAATTTAATTTTATACTGCCGATTCCATTGCATTGTCTCGCTCCACTTTTGTAATGTATACAAATATTGCTTTACCGTTCCAAAAGTTGTTGCGGCCAAGCGTCTGGTTGTCTTTTTTGTCCTCATTAGATACAACAGCCATCAACTCGCCGCCAGGTATGCCTGTATGGCGCCGGTACTGGTTGAGCAACGGGAAATTCGGGACTATCTCAATGCCGCGTACAATATCCGTGTTTTTACCGTCACGTATATCGACCGTCCATGATTTCGTTGTATCATTATACGCAAAGTGCAGGCTGTATGCATCACCGTCAAGAGTGACGGATGTTGTAAAATCATTGGCGTTAGTCAGTTCAATCATTACCATAAGATACCACCTCGGCCCAAGGCATCCGAAAGAGAAGACATGGCCATATATGCACGCGCTTCTAAGCCAACGCCAAAGCTACCATATTGACTTAAATCAATGCCGCTTGTATAGATGCTTGTATTTTTTTGTCGTCCGCTTGGCTCAACGGTCGTCATGCCGGTTTTACTGTGTGCTGCCTGCTGTGCGGATGCGGCTGCGCGTGCATCGTCTGATGCATTGCCAGTACCGCCGCCGATGCCCGTCGTTGATGCTGCCCCTGCGTCGGTCTCCGTCTTCCCCGCTTTCCCAGATGCGTCAGCCCCTGCGTATTCTTCCGGGACGTCCTCGCTGCGCTGGATGACGCGACGCACATGCGTAAAATTGAGCTGACATTTATAGCAATAACCGTCTTCTACTTTACGCGGCAGCGGCGCAGACGTCATAATCATGTCCGTATATATCGCATCATGTAGTTTGATTGTGACCGGCTCGCCGGCCTCGTAAATTTGCATGATTTGATTTGCTACTGTATTTAGACTATGCCCGCCAATGACCGAGTTCCACGTAACCGGCGTTGGCGTGAAAAGCACATCAAGCGACAAGGTTAGAGGTTTGCGAATAACATGATCACTAATAGAGTACCCATCTTCAACCGGGTACTCTGTCACGTCGCTATTAAAAGCAGTTTCCCGCCCGATAATAACGTCGCACTGTAGATATTCACCAATAAGTGCCGGCTCTACCAAGTTGGGCATAATAGTATTACTGCCACGACTTACGAGCCCTCCATTTGCGATAGAATCAATAATATTCATTTTATCACCTCATTATGAGTACGGGTATAGTTCCATGCCAAGGGAATTGGCGCCAGCAACTGCCTCGTCAACACTGCCAACGTTAAATATATTTGTTTGGGAGTTTCCACCATAGTTGTTTATGCCGGCTGATAATGACGAATCTGTTGCAGATATACTGCCCTTCATACCGATAAATTCGGCAGCCTTGCCCGATTAAGTCCGCGATGCCGCCGGCGACGCTTTTAATTAATCCCCACGCCGTGCTTAATGCGTTACATACCGTATCAATTGCTCCGGAGACAGCATTAAACGCACTAACGCCAATCGTCGTTCTAGGGATTGAATCGCCCCATTTACGGATCCAGTAATTAGTATCAGCAATGTTAGACAAAAACTGCATTACTAGTCGACGCGCCGGCGGTAAAAACCAGCGACGACTTCGTCCCAATATGCATAAAGCAAATAGAGAGCTGCCGTTATGGCGATTATTGCAATGATAACTGGCGAAAATACACCTGCAAGCACCGCGCCGACTGCCGCAAAAATAGGTCCAATCGTGCCAATCTAGCGTACACGACGCCACCAATAAAAATACCGAGCGTACCAAGGATAACCAACAATGCCGAAAGTGCAGCAATAACAATAAAAATTGCAGATGCCAGCCGCGGGTGTGCAGATGCAAATTCATTTATTCCATTCGCTGCCCCGCGCAATACGTCCATCAGCCCCCGCAGCGTCCCAAGCAGCGCGCCACCCATGGTTATCTCCAAATCCTGTACCGCCGATTTCAGCTGTAAAAGAGACCCTTCGGCAGTATCATTCATCGTCGCCGCCATCCGCTTGGCTGCGCCGTCCGAATTATTGATAGCTTTACTTAGTTTATCAATATCCCCAGGTGATGCATTGATTAATGCCATAAAGCCGCTTAGAGAGTCCGTACCAGCAATAGCTGAGGCCATTTGCGCGCGTTCTTCTTGCGACAGCCCCTGCATTTTTGTCCGCATTTCTTCGAGCACGCTGCCAAAAGGGCGCATCGTGCCGTCTGCATTGGTCATTGTAATGCCTAATTGATCTAGTGCCTGCGCCGCGTCTTTTGGCGGGTCAATCAGTCGCGTCATGATAGAGCGTAATGACGTGCCGGCCATTTCGCCTTTTACGCCGGCATTCGCCATCAATCCGGCAGCTATAGAGACGTCTTCGAGCGAGTACCCTAGTGCGCCGGCAACTGGTGCCGCGTATTTCATTGTCTCACCGAGCATTGAGACATTTGTGTTTGAGTTTGTTGACGCAGCGGCAAATACGTCGGCCATGTGCCCTGCTTGGTCTGCGCTCATTCCAAAGGCCGTCAAGTCGTCGGAAATAATATCCGCCGTGCGCCCCAAATCTTCACCGGATGCCGCTGCTAAATCAAGCAACCCCGGCATACCGGATACAATCTGCTCGCTATTCCAACCGGCCATGCCGAGATAAGTCATCGCCTGCGCGGACTCCGTAGCCGAAAATTTAGTATCTCGGCCTAATTGCCGTGCCGTGTTGGTTAATTGCTGCATGGCTTGGTCGTCGCTGTTTGTAATCGCTTTGACTTTTGCCATGCCCTGCTCAAAGTCCATCGCCGTTTTTATTGATAACCCCACGGGGGCGGCCATAGCAGCCCCGCCAGCCGCTAACGTTGCCCCGCCGGATGCGATGCTGCCGCCACGGTCTTGCATGGATTTGAATGACATACCGCTACCAACCGACCGTATTTTGCTGCCAGCAGCTCCGGCTGCCCCCGACGACGCTATTTAGTGCGCTGCGCATGACCCCCGCAAGCCGCGGGATACCTGCGCGCCGGCTTCTCCCGCTGCCGAGCCGATTCGGTGCACTGCACCGCTTGCAAGCCTTGATGCAGCGGCCCCAGTTGCTCCGACGGCGCTCAAATTGCTTTTTAGTTTACTCGTTTGACTCTCAGCAGCTTGCGCGCCGCTTTTATCAACTTGAAAGCCAATTTTAGTGATGAGCTCGCGGACTACCATCTGCGGGGCCCCCTTCCTTGTGGTTTATCGTGCATTTCTTTATCAAATTGGTATCGCCGTATGTCGTTGCGCATTTCGAGATAGTGCGACATCTCAACCAGTGCAGCCAACGATACGCGCCCGTCTACTACGTCAGCATACGTCACCATGCCGGACGAAATAACGTTATAAATAAATGTCACTTGCTGAAAAACATCGGACAACTTTCCCGGAATGCTGTCGTTACCTCTCCGAGCTGATTCCGGAACCCAATCGGGACGCTGGAGAGCTTCGAAAAATCCAAATAGTTAACCTTAAAGATTTTGACCATTAGAACAATCATGTCAATCGGCCGGCCGCTAAACACTTCGTTCAGTCGTGCTTTCGTCGAGCTGCTGGATGTTCTTTTCCTCGCTCGCTGGTGCGACGCTGATGTATTGCGGGTCAAGTAAAATATGCGCTTACGCGTTCGATTTGCTCGCCATTTGTTTTCAGCGCTAAATTGTTCAGCGCATTTGCGAGCACTTCGCCGATGAACACCGTATCGCCTAATTTCGGTATCCATGTTATCGTTTTTAATCTCGCTTACCGCGCCGCCAATGACCGGTGCGATGATTTTCTGCAGCTCGCCCCACGCACGCATAGCGTAAAAAGGCATAAACTGGCGAATATAAAATACATAGTCACCCTGCTGGTACTTTTCGACGTTGCCGCCGGTGTAGCTGATTCCCATCCGTTACGCCTCCTCTTAGTTATTGCCGCCGACAATCGGCGCATCAATCTGCCCTGTGTGCAGCGTCCATTCCTGGCTGTCGATTTTTCGGCCCCGCTTTGATTCCGGGAAATTAGCGACCCAGGCTTGTTTTGCAAAAAACATCGTGTCGCCGCTCAGGTCCTTAATAATAAGCGGCTGCATCCCTTTACCGGTTGCCCGGTCGTTATTGTAGCAGCTAGAAAAATACGTATTGTCTTTTTTGACGATGTCGACCAAAGCTAATTTTAATCTCAAACGTACGGTTTGGGTCTACACTTCGCCCGACTTCGCCGTCTGCGCCGCTGTATATCTGCATGCCGTCGCCGTTTGGCTTAATTGTAATCATATTGTCGTCGGCAAAACCTGTGATTTGCTTGCCGCCAAAAATAATAACGTGTTTCCGCGGGTCATAGGTTAAAACATCACTCATTTAATTAGCCTCCTGTTATGCTGTTATTAAATTACTGTACGTAAAGCCGCCCTTGATGTTTACAACGTGGATAGCCCCAGTGAGACGCGCCGTAAACTTAATGCCCTCAAGAATGCGGCTTGCTTTTTGATTTTCCGTGATGTCTGCGGCTGTTGGTACTTCGATTTCATAACCTGCGTTCGTATCGCCGTCGTCGTCGTATTCCGTCGGTGCAATGCCGCCAGCGTCCTGCCCGTCTTCCAATGCTTTGCGCACGACGCTTTCAACCATCGCAATGCCCGCATCTGTATACGGGATTTTATCATTATTAATCAGCAAATAAAATACATTTGTTCTGATTTCTTCGACAAGCCAATCTCGGAAGCGGATAACATCGATCCATTCCCCAGCCGCAACTTTGCCGTTTTGCGTAATCGAGACGTTCCGGAATTTTTCAAACGTGTTGAGGTTTTTCTTTATAGCCGCGTTATACTGTGTTTCGGTCAAGCCGTCGGCCGTAACCGCCGCCAATTTTTTATTAGCCCACGTTTCGCCGCCCGGCTCGATAGCAAAGCAGCGTGCCATGACGGCAGCGTCTGCGTATTCGGTTGCAGCCAACGCATGATAAAAAGCAGCTGTTCGGTAATAATTTTTTTCTTGCAGCTTATAGCCCACGTCCGTTGTGACATCCGCATCAATAGCCCCTGCTTCTGCCGTCGCTGTAACAAATAATTTTTCCTGCGTTTCGACGTATGCCGCCATGGCCAAAACGTCCGCAGCGTCCCGGCTGGCTAAAATAATGCCATAAAAGTCGTCATCGGATGCGCGTACAGCTGCCATCGTCTGCGGGATTGTTTCCGTAACCGTTCCGGCAATCACGTTTAAATTGCTGGATGCTTGCACGGCAAAGTCGCTGCTCTTGCCTGTCAGCGTCAGTCGCTCAGATATTGCAACCGCTGTAACCGCTGCGCTTTTGTCCTGCGTAATCTGTGTAGCTAGTCCGGAAAGTACCGCGCTTTTATCGCCGCTGCTATTTGTAAAAGAGTAGCTTTTTTTATTGACGTTGCCGCTTTCATCTTTGGTCAACACCGCAAGCGTATATACCCCTTGCGCCGTTAGCGTTGATACTTCCGCCAGCGCTGTATCGCACTTCCTGCGCCCAATTTTTACGCTTGCCGGGCGTGGGGTCTGCCCCAAGTATGCGCTGGCTGCTAAAAAAATCGAGTCGGTTGTGCTGTATCCGTCGCCCGTCATGTCGTCCACGCTGGTATACGTCTCTACACGTGCCAGCGAGTGGGCATGCGCGCCGACAATCAACCCCTGCGAAAATCCGTGCTTAGACACGCCCGTGGTGTTTAAGCTAATCGAGACATTCGCAATTCTGTCGATGTTTGCCATTTAATTTCCTCCGTTTTCTGTCAATTTGCCGTCAATAGTGACATGATCGACGGTATCTATCGTCTCAAAAATATCTCCGGTGTCGCTGCCGTCGTCGTCATGCATCGCGTACGAGTAGCGAACATGTAAATCCACGGCTGCACGCCGCTCCCAATCTTGATTGTCGAGCAGTGTAGATAAGTCCTGCACGGGCTCCGCATCAAAAAAAGCAACGCGGGCGGCTGCGCATTTATCGACAATGCTCGGAAGCTCAAGCCGCCGAATCATATTGACTATTTTTTCTTGCGGCTCCTCATCGTTTCGCCCGAAATATTGCACTTCGAGCACAAATGCGCTCGGCGCTACGGCATGCACGGCGTCCCCATCTTGCAACAGCTCAGCCATGGCCTCCAGCTGCTCGGAATATGCACGCAGCGTCGCAAACGGTTTTTCTTGCTTTGGCATGCGGCTTTGATATGCCCAAATGACTTTATTTTTTTTAACCGCAGCAGCTCAGCGATTAAATCATGTAGAAAAAGCCGTTGCTTATCCGTCATTACGCATTATCTCCTTTGCGATGATTTTGTAGTGATTAATAACCCGATTTTGCCAAGCATCACATTCGATGACTTCGAATTGTCGTCCTTGCCACTGTACAATATCAGCGGTTTGTGCATCATAATCGCCGTATGCCTCTTTGACTGCCCGCAACGGCGTATTGCTATACAGTTTTATATATGATGCGTTACGGCCGCCGTCAGCAGCAAAAAATGTATACTCCTGCAGGTTTAATGGCTGCACAGATGCTTTTATGTCTAGCTCTTCCGCTTCGCCCGGCTTGTAAACGCCCGTATCATCTACTGCGCCGCCATCGCGCCGAATCACGCGGATATGTTGTCTAAAGCCCATTTACTCCACCTTGTGCCGCACAGCACCTCGCATCGCACCGGTATCTATCAGCGGCTGCGATGAGCCCTTTTGTTTTATCGTGTTGGCCGCGTTCGGTGCAAAGCTGCCTCGCCCGATAGTTGCCTTGATATGCCCCCTCGGCTATATTGCCGATGAGCTCCAAGGCTTGATGCGGGCTCATGCCGTCAGCAACGCGTTTTTCTGCCGCTTCTGCGGCTTGCCCCCCATGCACCGGTATATTTATCAATCGTCTGCCGCATGAACGGTCGGCTTGGGATATGAGACGTACCAAATTCGTTGTACGCTGCGTATTCGGCGATGCTGGTATGCCCTTTTTTGCTGCTACCAGCGTCGGCAAAAATGCCGACTTTAACGCTGCCATGCAACGACGATAGCCTGGCTAATGTCACTTTAAAGCCCATATCTTTATCTAGTACATAGTTGGCCATTTTACTACCCCATTCGCGTCAAAATCGGTACAATTACCATCTTTCTAAGCGTTAAAAACATGCGCCCGTACAGCGTCTTTTTTAGCAGTATGTCCGCATCATTAGACGAGCCGGAAATGCTTGCGCCGTATTGCCGCTGCAAATCGCCCTCTTTTTCCATCGTGATGCCGCCGTCTGCCGTCAAGCTGCCGCCGTCGCTGCCATCACTCTCTGCCATGTCTTGCAGCTTTATAAAATGCGCCGCAAGATAAGCAACGGCCCGCACATAATACGGGCCGAATTTCTTTTTACTTACCATGTCAGCTACAAATACAATCATTGCTGTAACGTCATTATTTAATACATCATCCAGCGTCGGGAGCGACGACGACGGAAAACGTCAAGTATGGCTGATACGTCGGTTTTGCAGCCGCATCCTGCCCCCCACTTGGCACATATTAGTACCCCGCGGCTTTAATTGCCGCGACAGTGCCGTCTTTGGTAGTCTTTCCGGCTAAATCGACGTTGTTGTTTGCAGCGTACTGCCTTTAATTCTTCGAGCGTCTTTGCTTCCAAATCCAGCAAAGCCTGCTGTGCAACTGCATTTGTAATCGATTCTACGGCACCGTCGGTGATGTAATCTGCTAACGCTGGATATTTATCTTTTAAGCTCTTAAGCGTGCCCGGCACGGTGCACGGTTTTGCCGGGATAAGCAGCACATCGCCAAGCATAATGGCGTGCTCTGTGTGATTTAATAAAATCATTACAATACCCCCTTAGCAGCCCTGCGCCTTAGCAAACGCCAACGGCATAGTTACTGTTACACCAACCGCTTCGGCGACGCAGTTAACAACAAATTCGAGATTGCGCTGTTCTACTGGCAATTGATTAAAGCGTGTTGGGATTTCCAATTTTACATACATCGGGTCAAAATATCCAGCGATAACCATGTCCGATCCATCTGTACCGGCACCTTTCAATTCGCCGACTTTCATCCATCTTGTAATCTCCGGATGTTCTGCTTTTAAAAATTCCAAAATTGTTGTATCGCTGGTTGTGCTGCGTGGGGTTTCTGCTAAATGCCGATATACGGACGGCGCAAGCAATACCGTATTGGCTTGTTCTACTTCATTCGTTGCCGCCGGAATTGCGTCAATGATGTTATTAATGTCGCGGATGACGTTATCCGGCGATTTGCTAGACAGCTTAGTAGCAGAGCCGCTGCCATCGCCCGTTAATGTTACGACAGTAATATTTTTGTTATCTAAAAAGCCCGTGATGTTATGCTCTTTATCGCCGCTCCATGCGATTTTGTTGATTTTCAAATCAATCGCACGTTTTGCTTGCTGCGCACGTAATGCGTTTAAATTTTTGCCGGCAAACTGCGCATTTTTGACTTCGCGATAATTGTAGCCGTATGCATCGCCCAAGCAGAAGACTTTTACAGCCTGTTCCCGCGCTACAACATCAACACGACGCAAAGCGTCAGCGTAATTGCTGATAATCTCAGCCATGCCGACACTGTCATATACGTACTGAATGGCAGTTTCCGCCCCGGATGGGATGTCGGTTTGTACTGGGAATACGCTAAATGCATTCAGCGGTGCTTTTTTAACAGTCAGAGTCTGCGTACGAATATATGTAAGTTGTCTAGCTAAAAAAACAGATTCGGCACTGTCGAGCCGATTCTGCGCTTTGATATATGCAAGCTCCGCATCATCATAGTGCAATGCTTTATTGTATGCCATTATGTAATACCTCCGTTTTTACAAGCGCACGCGCACGCGAACAAGGTCGTTCTTTGCGCCGTCGTCTAAGAATGTCAACCCGGGCACGATTGTATTTGCCGAGTCTGATTTAGTCCCCTTGCTATACGTTACTTTGCCTTTATCAATTGTAACCGCCACAGGGTCTCCGGCTTTTACATCTCCACCAGCTACAACATAAATATCGCCAAAACTCATAACCGGTAATACGTAGCCGTCTTCATAATATGCCACGCCCTGTTCCGGTGGTTCGCGGTGAACATGTACCGCAATACCTAAAATGGTGTCGGTAGATGTTACTGCGGCCGGGACTTTACATTGCTTCTGTGTGTCCGTCCCCCGAACAACTACATCGCCGGGGTTTACGCCCCCTTCGCTTGCAAAAGAATCACAAACATCGACGCTGTTATCTGCTTTCATGCCCGCAAATGCCGGGGCGTCGTCGTATCCATACCATGTAAACGGTTTTGTCTGTGCCATATTATCGCACCTCCTTCGTATATGCCTCTGCTTCGTCTTGCTGCAGCTTGCGCAGCGCAGCCATAGGGTCGTCAGCGTCGATTCCGTCTTTTTTATCTCCATGCTGCAGCGTGGTTTTGCGTTGCTTAGCCAGTCCGTCATGCTGCAGTCCTTCATCTTTCGACATGTCAAAAGCTGCGTTGATGTAGTCGTCGCTTTTATCGTCAAGATTGACTGCATCCCCTCGTACGGCTTTAATAACGGCCTTTTTAATGTCTGTATTGCTCATTTTTTCCGCTCCATCGATGTGATGCTTTTGGGCTACATCGAGCATTGCCACGCGCTCCGTAACTGCGCTGTCAAAGTTGTCTTTATTTGTCTTTTCCAGGTCTTTTTTTTCTTTTTCACTTTGTCGATGTCAGCCAGGGCCGCATCATATTTCGCCTGCAGCGTGTCGTGCTCTTTTTTCGCCGCTGCGATGTCGTTTTTTAATTTTCTACATATACGCCAACCTCGGGGGCTGCATCATATTCCAGCCCGCTGTCTGTGCGTACTTTTGTCATCGTATCATTAGCCATTTTCGTGGTTCCTTTCTTTTCGTCATCAATAATTTGCTCGCCGTCCATGTTTAGCCGCGCAATGCCAGCCCGCCCACGCGGTACGACTGCCACATGATTATATCGTATATTGCGCTGTACTGCGTCATAGCGCTGCCCGTCCGGTGTTTTCCCCGGGGTCTCGTCTAAATCGAGACTATAGCCACATGACAGCTCGCGGGCGCTTGTTGGTAAATCGTAAATAACAATGTCTGCGCGGATTGTGTCGCCATCTTGCCTGCCTGACGTGAGTACCGTGCCGATCGGCTGCACCTGGGCCGCATTGCCTGCTGATACCATGGCCTTATGTCCGACCGTAATTGGTTTACCCTGTAAACTCGCCAAGCTATCAGCATTAAATGCTTCCGCCGGCGGTCTGTACTCATATCGCGTCGAGCCGTCCGCGTTTTGGTATTTTAAAATTCCGGTGCGCCCGACAATCGGCGCGTCTCTGATAAATCCCTCGCTTGTTTTTGTCGCTTTGATTGCGACATTGTCATACCGCTGCATGCCGTTATCCTCCCAATAAAAAAGGCGCCTTACACTACGTAAAGCGCTTGCTTACCTTATATTAATATAAAATGTCCGGGTCATCATCTAGATAGCCCATTTCGTACACGTCTTTATTTGCATCTATACACCGCTTGATAACATTAATGCACCATTCATCGCCGTTATTTAGTAACGGGATGGTGGGAAAACCATCCGAGAATTTTTTATTGTACGCATTTAATGCGTCTGACAATGTAGTCATCATTTTGCCCCCTTTATAATGTCCGTATATGCTTTATATGTGTTAGGCATATACGTTTTAAACCATGATAATTCCTTTGATTGGGTAGTGGCCCCCGCGGAAATATTAGCCCATATTTCGGACGCGGCCTCATATTGTCGTATAATTGCCATTGCATCGCTTTTTTTCCTGACATTAAACCCGCGCTTTTGCAAGACTGCTTTTATATTTTTATATGAGCCCGCTTTGCTGATGCTCTGAAATTTTCGGTTGTAATATTTATCGCCGTGCCCCCAACGTATAAGATGATTAAAGAACAGCCCGTCATATGCATCCTGCAATCCGGCGCTTGAATTATCACTTGCAAGCTTCGCCCGGAACCCGTCTTTTAAATATGCTTCTTCAAGCCCCGGCATATCTTTTCTGATAGCCTGCAAAAACTTATCACTGCTGCTTGCTACTTTGTCCAGCCGCGCCCATTGCTGCCCAATTGCGCTATTTAACTCATCTACTTCGGCGTGCGTCAATCCTTTGTATTGAACCTTCGCGTCAAAATAATGCCCGTATTCATGCCCAAGGGTGCTATATTTATGTCTTCCACTTTTTATATACCTCGGGTCCGGATAACTCCAATCTATCGTATTCCTATACGGCGAATATGAGCCACCGTTTTTTGTCCGAACAATAGTATTAATATCATCCGCTTTTGTGTATAGTCTTGCTATGTCGTCATCTTTTTTTACCAGTGCAATATATTCTTTATAATCATCTGGCGGCATAGTCGCCTTTAGCTTCTTCGTTGTATCTTCTAGTTGATAATTTCCACTATTATCCTGTATAACCTTCCCCGTTACAAAGACAAATGTGCCGGTCTTTGTGCGTATCGGCACTTTATCCATGTCAAATACAGGCAAAGCCACACAGCGGCAACGTATCGGCATGCCCGGATTGCCGTCGGCCGGCGGTTCATCCCACTTGTATGTTTTGCCTTGGCGTGCCCGATGGGCCGGGCGTACACGGCTATCGTGCGCGGTCTCCCACTCGTACCGGTCGATGCCTGCATATTGCTGCCTGTATTGCGTCATCTGCCCGTTGAGCTTGCCGACTTGATCCACGCCGATAAGAGTCGCACGGCTTACCGTAGTCCCCGCCAGCTTTGGTATTTCGTCGCGCAGATATTTTGACAGCTCTGCCGATAATACATTTTGTATAATCGCGTCGCTTAAAGATTGACGGATACGCTCTATTGTCCGGCTATCGATGCTCTTTATCAAATCAAGATTTTGCTGCACCCAGGCCTCTTTTAGTGCCTGCATGTTGTCCGCATCCTGCCGATCGCTTGTAATAACGGCCAATCCCGTGCCAAAGACGCTATTACAAATGCTGTTAAATTCTGCCGCGTTGTACGATTCGACGCGCGCATCTATACGTGCTACGTGTGCCTGCATACTGCCCGCATCTTGCGTTTTGCGTTCGATTAAATCCAGTAGCACATCAGCGGATGCGGCGCTATAGTTTTGCGCTAATGTCTCAAAATCCGGCAAAAACGTTTTGATTATCCGCATTTTTTGCTTTACATAAGCTACGAGAATCTTAGCGTACTCGCGCTCGATTGAGAGCGGGTATCGCCACTTTCTCTTGGCCACTATATACATATATTATACCTCATACCTTGCCGCGCATGTCAATCGTCGGCAGGTGGCGTATTGATTATTTTATCAAGCGACCTGTCAAGCGTATATACATCATCAGTATCCAGTTTATCGCGTATTTCGAGTGCATCCAGTGCGCCCAAGTCATGATATGTACGCGCTGCCGTTGCGTCATGCTCACGCGCCTGCGCAGCAATGTTTTCGGTTTCCGCTTTCTCTTTATCCGACAGATTCCAAAGCGGGTTAAATTCAATCGTATAATTTGCTGGAAGGCTGATTTTATAATCACTGGCAGCATTTACAACGTTAAGCAGCTTGACTAGTTGCGGCCGCACTTTACGCTGCTGAATGCGGCCTATCATGTTATAGTAGTTTTCAAAATCACTATGCCCCGTGCTGTTTTGCCCCTCCGGGCTCCGGCCGAATAGAATCGTTGCTGGAATGTCGGTTGCTGCACATAGCGCATTTTCTAAATTTTTACTAACAATAGCCGGGATGCCTGCTAACGATAGATTTTTTAAATCATACTCATCCTCGCTATCCAGCGCTAGCGAGTTCATCATGTGCCGCGCCATGTCAATAGCCTGCAGCCGCCGTTGCACTTGCTGCTCGCCAAAATCATTAGACAGCAGCGTCCGAGAGCCCGGCCAGCTTGACGACAGATTGACTTAACCGATGCAGTGCCATATTAGACAGCGAGAGCGACGTCGCATAGTGCTGTATAAAATCTTGTACACCGTCAAAAATTGTCGCGCCCCATCCATTCTGCTGGCGGCGCTTGCGGTTGCTTACCATCCCGCCGTCAAACAGCAGCAAGCGGCTTTCGTGTACTGTAAAAGAGTTGCCGTTGTATCCGACAATGCCGTATACTTCCGGCATGCCGTAATGCGGGCTGCGTGGATCATCGCAGAATATAACATTATTCCTATCGATGTCCTGCGCATCAAACACAAGCAGCTTGTCGATTTTACGCACCCGATTTATAGCGAGCGGCTCATCGAGTTCGCCGCCGTCATCAATCAGCATGACAATGGCAGCCCCACCATACAAGCGGTCCCAAGCCAGCGCCTCAGCCATTTTTGACTGCAGTTGTAAATCCTCAAGCGTGCTCTGTACATTGCTGTTATCATCGACGACGCTGTCACCATCTTTAATCACAAAGCCAGTGCGCACGGCTTCGTCGGCCGGGGCTTTAATTATTTTTTTAGCAATGCCGTTGTACGTGTACAAGTCCTCGGCCTCGTCCCAGCTCATTCTGTCCGCTGCCGTCGTGCGGAAGCGGTACGCCGTGAACGGGTCGCGATTCCGCAGCCCATGCCCGATTATTGTATTTAAATATCCATCACTGTGAAACATTGTAAATACTCCCCCTACGTGATTAGTGCGCTCCAATCGTGCCCGATAGCGACGCAGTTAAAAGCGTCGGCCGCAGCGTCAATCTGGTCGTCATGCAGCGCATCCGGGAAGCCCTCGGCCTCGTCAATAAATGCATCTACCCATGCGCCGGCTAATATCAATACATTGCCGTGTTGTGCCTGGGCCGCCAACGGTTCGGCACGCGTTATTTTACTGCCGCTTACTGTCTGCGTCTCGATGTTATAGCCTGCAAGCATCGCGCCGTAGCTTTTTGCCTGTGCTTTGCCCGCTTGCCCGGGGTCCTGCGGAATGTGTATTTTAATATTGCCGTATAGTGCCCGGTCTGCCGCCGCTGTATTTTTTATCAAATCGCGCGCCGCTGCAGCGTTAAGTGCGCGCCGCTGCATATCAAGTATGATATACTGCCCACTTTTTAGCCGTGCCATCAAGCACGATGCTGTGCGGTCCGGGTCGGGGCTTGCAGCTGTAATCTCTGTCGCTGCTAAGTCCCACGCCCTCGCGATACAAACGATTTTATTCCGGCAGACTTATGCACTACGCGGAACTATGTCGCGCTTAAAGTATAGCCCTGCAGCCGGTCGTATTTTCCAGTTGCCTGATAGTAGTCGCTCTTTTTCTACGGTGCTAAGCGCGTTTAGAGTCGCTAAATATCCCGGGTCGGCTGCTAGCAGCACTTTATTGTCATAAATCGATGAGCATATAAACGTTGCTGACTTACACAATTCCGGCTGCACTTTAAACTTGTCGGCAAGCTCGTCCGGGCTATCTGCCCAATGTATATCCCCATCAAGCCGGATAAAGTACCGTAGTTTGCCGCTACGCTCCTGTATCGCATAGCCCGTATCTTGGTCTATCCACCATGCAATAAAACGCGCCACCCAGCTATCAGAATCCGGATTGCATGTTGCCCGGATATACGGACGGACGCCACATGTTGACCGGTTACGAGACATCATATAAATAAATTGTGCCTCGCTAAAGTGCGTCAGCTCGTCAAAACAAATAAGTGGTATCTGTGCGCCTTGATAACTATATACATCGTCCTCTGCGTGCAAATGATTAAACGTGATTTTAGCCCCGCTTTTAAAGATAACGGTTTTTGGGTTTGACTCTCGGAATGTTGCCCCCAAAGAGCGATACATTGTTTTTGCATTATCCCACAAGCCACCCTCGTTTGTGATCTGCCCGCTATTGCGACGGAAAACGACGGCGCCGAATCCGGGGTTGTTTGTATGCCGCAATAATTCGAGCAATAATCCATATGTTTTTCCACCGCCCGCAGCACCGCCGTAAATCGCAATGTCTGCCGAGCTTGATAAAAACACCTCTTGCGGGCCCGGCTGCGGTTTTAAAATCTGCATGCCGAGCACCTCCTAGTTATCGTCTTCTGTATCTACATCGCCGCGTTTATTGTCAGGCAGATAGATTTTGATAGCTGGCTCAACTTGTACCGGCTTATCACTGTCCTCACCGCCGACAACTGCCACTTTATCCAGCCCATACCTTTTTTGTAATTGCTTCGCTGCGTCGAGCCGGTCGGATAATGCGGGGTCGAGGTCAAATTGGTCTTTTTCTTGGCCCCTCATAACGCGGGTAAAAAACTCCATGACCTCGGCAGCCTGCGCGATTCTATTGCCGCTTGTGCGCCCCAGCTCTTTTAGTTTCTGCTCAATGTAGTCCTTGATGGCTGGTTTTGTCAAGTTTTCCGCCCCAATCGCTCTCGCCGCTTTTTTACTGTACCCGGCGTTCACCGCTGCCTGAGTCGCATTCGGGTCTTTTATGTAGTAATCACAAAATGCTTGCTGTTTCGGCGTTAGCTTCATTTGTCAGCACCGCCTTTATAGTGCTTGATGAGTGCTTTTAAAATATCGAGCTGTTTAAATCCCTCCGCGATGACTTCTCTTTTCTTTTTGTTCTTTTGCCGCCGTGCTGCGTCATATTGCTCAATCACTGTATACTTTGTTAGTATGCCATATTGCTCAGAAAAAATCTGCTTACGCGTCAATAGCACAATTTGGCCGCGGGCGCGGAATGCCTGCAATAATTTATTTATTTTACCATTTAAATTCATACGCCCGCCTCCCATTTTTTTACAACTAAAAAGAGAGCGCCGGCACTAAAATACCGTTCGCTCTCTTCGGATGATTTTTGACACTATTATTATATCATTATTTAGCCGTCAGCGCTGGTATAAAAGCGGTACAAAAACGGTATCAAATAAAAGTTATCCACATTTAATGCTTTTTTACTATCGTGACTTGTATAATCTGCTCGTCAACGACTAGAGCAAACAAGAATAACGATAATGCAAAGCTAAACCCTAGAGCATAGCTTGCTAAATCAAAATTAGTAATGGGGCACCACACACAGAAAAGCCCAATTATTGTCATGAGCAGTGCTATTTTTAACGTCAATAAATTTAATATCTTCACTTTTACCCCTCCTCGTTAAAATTAAATTTCTCCTGCTCCGGCACGGCCGACGTGCCGAAAAGCTTTATAGCCAGCGACTCAACAATCTTCGGCAGTCTCTTCCGGCAGTATGATTCGCTTGCGTTTAAATCAGAACTAATCAGCAGCCAAGATTCATTGTAGACGAGCCGCCGCGTGATGATAATTTTGTCTGCATCTTCAAGCCGGTCTAATGCGTCGTCAATTCGCTCTATCATCGGCTCGACGCGATTAATTTCCAGCGTGAGCATTTTTATCTTTTCTATCATCGCTTCGCGCTGCATGTATGCTCGCTCTTGCGGACTGGTACCGTCTCCCGATCCGCCGCCGCTAAATGATAGCTTTGGCACTTTGGGGGCCGGCAAAACAGCCAGCCGCTGCGTCAAGTCGTTTATCATTGCGTGCGCGTTGGCGACATAGTCTTTTAAATCTTTATAGCTTCGCAGCATTTTTTTTGTTTTTAAAATACAATCCTGCTGACACATTTTACCAACTCCTTTTTTTATAAAAAATATTCCTGCGTTATCGTGTCGAACAATGCCGGGATGCCGGCCTGCTTGGCCGTTTCCAATTCCGCTGTCTACCTCTTTTTTAATTTTCTGTTGCGCTTTATGGCTTCTATATACGCTTCTTCTGCCTGCTCTTTACGATGCGCTATGCATCGCGCTTCGTCGTTGCATTTTCGTACGCGCTGCCCAAATTCGTCATATATATAATGGTATTCGCGAGAGCCCAAAAGCCGCCCGCAATATGCGCAGCGGCTCATGGCCATTTTGGGTTGTTTCGTGTTTTGTACTATGACTATTGGCTCGCGCGGTATTTTGCTGTAGCGCTTATTCCGTCGTCCCATTTTTTATCCTCGCTTGATTGTAAATAATCTAAATATTTAAGCTTCTTCATCATTAATAATCTTGCAAAGATAGTTGCGGCATTTTTTACATAATGCAAAAGAATGTCTTGCATCCGGCTCTCCCACTTTGATAAATTTCACATCGTCATGGCCGCCGCAGTTGTCACAAACCTTTTGTCGTATGTTGGAGGCTGTAATTTTTATCATTTTCTAATCCTTTCTGTTCATAATTGCAGCAGCCATGTTCGGTGCCAGTTCTTCCGCTTCGACTGTATCCGGTAACATGTCGCAACAACTAAACGGCATGTCGCAGCTATCTCCGCAAAACATTTTTATCGCGCACTCTACACAATGTTGCTCTTTGCAGTATCGAATCAGCGTGTTTGCTGCTTTCCTTGCTTCATTGTCCGTAATCATGGTTTTCCACCTTCCTTTCTCACGATTTCGCTAAGCCGACAAAACGAAAACGGCGACAGCTGCGCGTCTATCGCTACGCAGGCATCTTTGATTTTGCACTTATAGCAATCGACCTCATCGCAATATTGAGCGATGGTCTTTAACGCCTGCCTGGCTTCTTTATCTGTAATCATTTATTTTCTCCTTTCTACGCATCCGGCAGTGCTTCTATCTTCTCCAGTATTTTCCCGACTTCATCTGCCGTCTGATACCCGATAACGTCGTCTGTAATCGGCGTATCATAGCAAATATGTCCATCTTTAAGTACTGCCAGCTCATACGGAAAATTGACATTGCCTTTTACAAGCGCGCCGGTTATAATGCTTGCTTCGTAGCCGTTTTTAAATCCAATCACCCATTGACTGATGCCAACAATATCGTTGTATGTGCCTTCCCGTTTTTTCGCTTCGTATTTCCCAAATTTCATAGTCTATTCTCCCTTCAAATACCTGACTATCGTTTCTTTACAATTTCCTCCTTTTAAATTCCGGCATTTATCGACAACGGGGCATTCAGAGCATTCCCAACAATAGTAGTCAATGTATCTAGCTATCTGATTGATTTTGCATTTCAATTCATTGACATCTTCGGTGTACGGAATGTATGACCATTGATTGACGTCTTTCCAATCAATACATATTTTATTTTCCGGGACATTGAGAAGATTGTTTCCTATAACCGTAAAACATTGTTCGGCTTCGTTATAAAAGCATAGTACGTATTCGTAGTAGCATTTACCTATCTCACTGTCCTTTCCATTTACTGCATAATTGACGACAAGCAGCTCGCTGATTCCGTCATTTGTTTTCGGCATTTCTCGCCACACGTCGTGCCATTCAAATATCTTCATTTTTCTACCTCCGGAACATTGGGAATATACGACCAATAATCAACGTCTTGCCACATTTTATAATATGTTCTGCCGAAAAAATCCATTATAACCACTTCGCTGTTTTTGTGCTTATAAACAGCAATCGCATATTCATAGCATTTTTTGCCAGGATTAAATTCGTCATCCACTTTATATGCAATAAGTATTATTTCACTGTATCCGCATTTTGTTACCGGCATTTTTTTTCGTGAATCATTCCATTTTAATGTCTTCATTATCATCATCTCCCAGCAAGCTGTCTGGCGTCATAACCGTTAATACAATGTATTTTTTCCACGGCAGGCTTTGAATAAATGATTTTATTTCCTTTGTAGTCATTTTCTGCGTATCTTTTTCCGGAAATTCGCAATCCATAAAATACAGCATTTCATTTTTATCATTTAAAGTAGAATGAAATGACCACATTTGTTCATTGCCGGCCCATAGCGTATCAACGTAACACGATTCTTTCACATCTCCATACCAGTCTGCATATCCATCATCTGCAACCACTTCTGAATTCACACTGGCAATAATTGGCAAATCAGGATACGCTATGAGCAGTTCTCTCAATTTCTTGTTCTTTGTTTTCGTCATTTTATCCACTCCCTCAGCAGCTTAAACCAATCCTCGGCCCGCATCGTGACGAGCCATTCTGCGTATTTTTTCTTGTGCGCGACAATCGGGATTTCTCCCACACCTTGCGCCGCTGCGTCGCGCTTTGCCTGCTCCATCGCGTCGCGGATGTTGAGCCGCTCAACAAATTTTACTTCTTGGTGTATGCCGGGAAGGCCGACACAGTCGGCCGCATCCCCGGTTTTCCCACAATATTGAACGGTGCGATGGACGGCTTGGAATCCTTCGGCACGGCACAAGCTTGCCCATTCTCTTTCGCCGCGCTTTCCTTTGTCGCGTGAATATTTAGCCATTGTTCACGCCGCCAATCATTTTAATAACGTCATGCAGAAAATGGCTTAGTAGTAACCCGAAAGGAAGCATGCGCAATGCTTTTCTTTTCATTCGCTTTCTGTTATTCATACGTTTTTCCACTCCGTTCTCCTCGCAATTGTATTCTGCCGACAATCACAAAACCGTACCGTTTTAAAAGTTTCCGGCATTCTTTTATAGCTCGCCTTGCGGCTTTTTTCTCAGCTTTCTGCTCTCCTCGCTTGACGTTACCCAGTGCCTTGCCTGCGGTCGGGTCTGCGTAGTATTCGCCGTTTCTCATCGCTGCGCCCTTTCTGCCGCCATTCGCCGGCGTGCCATGTATTCGCCGTATATGATGCCTAGCTTGCGCGCCTCGTCTTCGCAAATCGCAAGAAACGAGCGTTCCCCGCTTTTCCGCTTTCCAGCAATGCCCCGGTGCTTCCGCTTGAGCTCATTGCCGCGCTGGTATCTGTATGACGCAGTCAAGCTTTGTAATACGTGCTGGCAGTCATTACAACATGTCATTACATGCCCGCGGTTGCCTTTTAAATATGCGCCGCGTTCAATTTTTCGGCCACAAACGATGCACGTCTTATGCTGCGTTCGCTTGGTCTGCTTCAAGTGCTCATCGTACTCGCGCACAATCCGCTCGCGGCAGCTTTTACAGTACTTGGCATTGCCATTTGTTTCAAATTCCTGCCCGCAAATTTCGCACTTCTTTCTCATCCTGTTCTCCTCCTTTTTTTTGCTACCAATCCGCCGTTTTACGCAATGATACGCTGCTTTTTCCGGTAAATGTGATAAGCTGGTTCGTTGCCCGTAACCGGTCAAAAATCCGCAGTTGGTACCGATCGCGAATGTCTTGCGCTGACAAATTTGTCGTTACAATCGTTGAGCGCATGCGATTATATCGCTCGTTTACAATCGCGTCTACTTTACACTGTACCCACGTATGATCGTATTCCGCGCCCAAGTCATCCAGTACCAGCAACGACGTCGTCCGCAGCTTATGCTCAAACGCCTGCAGGCTTGCGTCGTGACGCTCCCGCATGCTGTTTATCGTGTCCAACAAGCTTGCCATCGGGATAAAATATCCCTGCCCTTTAGTGTCTACCAACTCGCGTAAAATGGCTATGGCCATGGTCGTCTTCATCGTGCCGACCCCGCCGGATAATATCAGCCCTTCGCCGTCCCGGATGTGGTCGTGTAACGTCGCGATGAACGCTCTGACGCTCCACCATTGCCGTTTTACATTATCCGGCACGCCGCGGCGGTCGATGTTTTCTGCTGTCGTATTCCAAAATCGGCGGTATATGCCGTGCTTCTCCAGCATGTCATATTTTGACATCGTCCCAGCTGGTCGGGACGTCGCTCCAGTCGGTGCGGACTGTGTTTCCCTGGCTCTTTTTTCTGCCGCCTGCCTCATTTTTACGATTTTTGCGGCCATTACTCCGGCTTGCTCCATCATTCACTCCTCCTTCTTTTTCCCAGCGCCGCAACACACTCAAGACATACTGCACGCTATGGGCGTTGTATTCTGCGGCTACATCTATCGCTCTGCTCACCCAGTCGAGGCTAAAGTGCTGGATTGCATCCAGTAGCAGCTCCTGTTCCTTGGGCGAGCTAACAGGCGATATTTTATTCTGATACGCCCGAATCACCATCGTCGCCTCATCGCCAATCTTTGTTAGAGAAATTGCGCTAGAGGGCATATCTAGTCTAGTCTTGTCTAGTCTAGGTATGGTGTCGGCTTGTGTGTCGGTTTGTGTGTCGGTTTGCGTATCGGTTTGTGTGTCGGTTTGCGTATCGGTTTGTGTGTCGGTTTGCGTATCGGTTTGCGTGTTTCTGAGACACACAAATGGAAGTAATGAATACGTTGTGGATTGATTCCCCTTACGAGCACGAAAGGTAATCCGTCCATTTTGTTGTAATGTATTTCTTGCTCTTACAATGGCGCTTTTTGATAATCCTGTGTCTAATTCTAATGCTGATATGGCCAGATTAAACTCTTGCTTCCAACCCGTTCGGTTACAGTAATGCATTAATGAAAACCATAGAATCCGTGCAGGTGTGGGAATCTGGTTTGTCACCAGCCAATCGTGAAAAGAATTAATTTCGTCAATATATCGCATACGCTATTCCTCATGGCAGGGACAGGACACGGCGCAAAGCCGCGCCCCTTCCGCTTTCTGTTAATGATTCATCGGCTTGATGCAGTCATCTAAGAGTGCATCATCCTGTGCTTGTTGTCCCGTCTTTTCCGGGATGACTTCGCCTGTTTCCGGGTCGACGTTCGGCGGTACGTCTTGCTTTGGCATATCCTCGACCGGTGTAGCCTCTACGTCGGTGTAATCTGTTTCGTCCGGCGTATCCAGCATATCTTTGGCAAGGCCTGTCTTGATGGTTTCATCGGCAGCCACGGCCCGGACAAATTCCGTTTTCAGCGGCGCGTATTTCAGGCACCGCTTAAGTACGGTCTTCTTGGCCATTTCGTCAAAGTTTGTCTTCCAAGGACTGGTGTAGCCTTTCTTGTATGCCTGGCTATACGTCGTAGCGTGATTCTTGATGTCGTCCAAGCTCATGACCTCAAAACCATAGCCACCGTCTTTCGTGTGGAATACGGCATAGTAGGCGATGGCTGCGCCCCGGTCTTTCATAGCCGGTTTATGTTTCAGTGTAGGATTCAAGCCTAATTCGTATTCAAATTCATCATTTTCGTAGACGATATGAGCTTGAATATCCTTTACCTGCCCGGAACGATAGGCCAAATCCATCAAGCCTTTATATCCCAGCTGAAATTGGCACTCTAAGACGCCTTTGTTGCGATACGGGATAAGATATGCCTGGCCAAGGGGCGTATTAGGCTCTACGCCCAACTGTGCAGCCTGCATCATGGCGCCGAGAAAACTTTTCGGCGAGCATTCCGCTAACTGTTTGTTCATGCTGATAGCGGAAAATACCATTCGCGTAAACCGTTCCGGTGTAAGTACTGAAGGCAATGCCTTGGCAATCTGCCCCTGCATGCTCATGATATAGTCTTGCATATTTTTAATGGGTTTTGCGGCACTGTTCGCCGTTCTGCGTGTCAGGCCGCCGCCGTTTACTGTTGCCATGTCTGTATCCTCCTATGCTCTTAAAATCCTGCTGGCTTTGCCTTGCTTCAGGCATGCCGTATAAATCTCCGGATACTCCGCTTTGAGTTTCTTACTATCGACGGTGATGCGCCCTTTCGTCGTCTTATACGTGACTTTCCGGTCGCCAATCATGCCGACTTCGTTGTCGCCGAGCATGAGCATCAATTTATTTTTCTGCTCTTGGATTTTAGCTTTAACATCCTTTTCTTGGCCCCTGAAGTTGTCCAATAGCTCCAAAATAGTCGCCGCTTCATACGGCAATTCAATAGGCGTATCCTCACCGCCGGAGAACTGGCCGTCAATGGCTTCTTTCGTGGACTCACTGCCATCAATATCCGGCATAATGCCTTGTTTGACATTGACGTTCCAGAACTTTTCTTCTGCCTCAAAAAGCTCTGCAATCAACTCATCATTACGGGGTATTTCTTTCTGGCGAAAATGCTGCCCGCCAATCAGTACGGCAATGTACCATTTCGGAAGACCGGTGACCATCATGTAATGCTGGCATTGCCAGTAGTACGAATTAGGGACATTATTGTCGTCCCACTCTTTTGCGGAAAAGGCATTGGTCGTCTTGATTTCAAGGCCTGCCTTCTCGCCGACGACTAAGCGGTCTACGTCAGCCAAGAGCCAAGGATAAGATAAACTTTGCATCATACCTGCACGGCGTACTTTCTTGCCCGTCTTCTCTTCAAAGTCTTTCGCAACCAGTGGTTCCAAACGGATGCCCCACTGTACTGATTCCTTTTCAGATAAATCTTCCGGCACTATCTGGCCTGTTTTTTCGAGCCATAAAGCATAGGGGCTTTTCCACGGATTGTCCCCGACAATGGTTCCGGCATCGCTGCCGCCAATGCCAGCCATACGCATTTTAAGCCATGCACTGCGGTCTTCCATTTCTTTCACGGTCATAATTAATTCAGCATCCATGAATATTTGCCTCCTCTTCCAGCGCATCCAGTATCTTCCGTAGCGTTTGTTCTACATTCAAGGCTTTTTTATAGGTGCCTAAATTGTCTTTACCGTTTTCTACGATGATAAAACTCCATACGTTGCTGGAGCCTGGTGCTCGTTTGATACGCATGTGAAATTTACGTTTGCATTCTTTCGGCGGATATAAATAAAATGTCGCTGTACTCATGCCGTCGTAAAACATATACCCAATCCGTTCCACTACGTTTCGGCACAATGCCGGCTTTTGGGCAAAATATTCAATAAATACTCTTACTATAGGAATATTTGCGGGGTTATTTAAATTGATCAAGACAATTCCTCTTTTCTATGATATACTTACTTTGATTTCTTTTTGTATTAGCCGTTACTTGCGCCAACAGGTAACGACTTTTTTCTATTTACTTTTCCAAAATATGGTTTATCAAAAAAGATTTCATTATCTTTTTATTTTCAGAAGGAGTTTCTTTAAATACGGCATCTATCAAAGAAACCAGTGATTCTACTACGGCTGGTTCGGTTCCTTTAATCAACCTAGTAGCCGAACCGGATTCTTGGGATGCCGCCGAAAAGATAATCGAATCGGCTCCTTCCAGATTTAACTTATTCAGTAATTCTGTCATCTTGCTCAAAGTGTTCATAGTTTCTTTGTTCATGTATATCTCTCCTTTTGCATTTTATTCATTTTTGCGATATAATAGATAAAAATGTATATATTTAATTTCTTTAGAGTCTTGCGGCTGCAACCGCGGGGCTCTTTTTCTTTGTCCGGCACATTTTTAGTGCAACTAAGTCTTGCATGAGCAGGTCGAGTTCTTGCCAACATTTTCGGTATTCGTCTTCTTCGTCCGCATCAACTTCATCGTCACAGCATACCCGCTCCAACGTTTCGTAGACGCTGACGGCTTTTTTTATCGCTATATGTAGCTGCATGGTTCCCGCAGCAACGCCCGTAATTTTTTGCAATTCCGGAAGAACTAACCGGCCAACTTCGGATATTGTCGATAAATATTCATACCCTAACGCGGAGTTATCATATAGCCGCATCATATGGGCCATGATGTTATCCGGTGGAATACGTCCTTGTTCGTACCATGCAAGCGTTCTCGTTGCCACGTTTAGCCGCTCCGCTGCCTGTTCTTGCGTGTATCCTGCACTTTTCCGTGCAGCTGCCAGCAAATAACTGAATCGATTGTTCATTGTTTCTCCCTCTCATTCGGTGTATTATTTTGTTACCGGGATAATTAAGCGTTGACCCGGCGAAATAGCTGCGTTTGGGGCTAACTTGTTAATCTCGATAATCTTGTCAATAACAAGGCGAACGTCTGTATTATCGTCTGTATTTGCGCTTGCTATATCCCATAGCGTTTCATTTTCTTCGACAATGTGCGCCGTAGTTTTAGGCGGCTGCTTTGTGTTGCCTGCTATTCCTACCGCGGCCCCTAAAGCCACGGCAATAAGCCCGGCAATAATTAGTTTTTTCATTCTGCCACCGTCCTTTTTTAATTCGCTCATCGTAATCCCTGCATATGCTGCCAGCTGTACCGGATTAATGTAGTACGCCCATTTGCTGCGTGCTGTTTTTTGTACAGCGTAGCCAATCGGCAGTTTTTCGCGCTGCAGTCCGATTCTTACTGCCTGTTTTGGCATGTCCAAGATGCGGGCCGCATCCGCAATTTTTACTCTCATTGTTACATCCCTCCTTCAAAATGTTTCTTTTTGCAACATATTGGCGTAAAAAAAAATTGTCCAATCAAACCCGCAAATATAAGCTATCTTTTGTGCTACGTCCGGGGATGGGCGCCGTTTACAACTTTCAATCATACAATAATATTCTCGCTTAATCCCAGCATATTCGGCTACTTCTTTTTGAGATAACCCCTTTGAGAGCCTTTTTTCTTTTAAAAATTCATGTAGCTGCATTCGCTTCCCTCCCTTCTTCGCTCATCAACTTGCTACAAGATTATTATACTGTATCATTATGTTACCGTCAAGTATATTTTGTAGCAAAACGCATCTTTTTATTGAAAGTATCACTATGTTACTTTATAATAATAAAGAGGTGATATAATTGACAGTTATCAGAAAAAATTTAAAGAGATTGAGGCACTTATACGATAAGACCCAGCAAGAAATCGCAGACGAAATTGGGATAACGAGAGTAGCATATACGCTATATGAAAACGGCAAGCGAACACCGCCGCCGGACATTTTAATAGCGATGGCAAAGGTATATAAAACCACAGTCGATAACATAGTCGGTAATACTCCTGCAGACTCGGCAGCGAGCCATACATCTCCTGAAAGACGCGCGGATTTTGACAATTATCTAAATCAAGTAAAAATCATCTATCAAGGGGCGGCAATGAAACTGACAGATGAAGATAGAGAGCTGCTGCGGCAATCTTTCGGGGCTACATATAAAGCCATATTGCAAGCTAAAAAGCTGAGAAAACAGAAAGAAGGCGCAGCACATGGCAGGGAGGAGGATGATTGAAAAAATCGTGCATCGCGTCATCGACGAATGTCATACAGCATGCCCTTTGACGATTGCAAGGCATTATAATATACCCGTCGTGTATTTGCCACTCCCCCACAGCGTGCGTGGGTACATGCTGGCACTCAATGACGGCAGCGTCGGTATTGCAGTCAATGACAAAATACATACCTGGGAGCGGCCGCTAGTCGTCGCTCATGAAATCGGGCACTATATCATGCATGACCAGACGCTATTTTTATCATATAATGCATGGCCGCGTGCATATGAGCATCGCGAATATGAGTCCGACGTTTTTGCTTATATGCTGGCAGCGCATTGCTATGATATGAGCGTAAAAGATTTATATTTAATCGTGCCGCGTTACGAGGATGTAAACGACTGGCGGGCATTATATCGGCTATTTTGCCGAAAATTAAAAGAGACGAAAAAAGAGGCGAGGAAATGGATAAAAACGTAAGTAAAAAGAGAAGCTGTCTCGGCTGCCTTGGATTTATATTTTTTATTTTTGTCGTGATATTAATCATCGGAGGATTATCATCGCATGACTCCAAAAAAGATACTGCGAATCTATCTGACACGGAAAAAATTACGCAGGCATGTCAAAAAGCCGGCGGCGAGAACGCGCAAATTACAATCAACGACGATTTAAGCGGTAATAACGACGGCGGCAAAATCGCACTTGTACATTTTACGACATTATCCGCAAATCATTTTGAGACGACGAGCGCGCGAATATTAAAAGACACATATCAAAGCGGCGCAAATGTCAGCGAGGTCACGACATTCGGCGAGGCTGATATTGTAGATAAAAAAGGCAATACTACGCATATGACCGTCGCGAAATGCAATATGACGCAGGCAACAGCTAAAACGATTAACTGGGATAATTTCTTGTGGGAAAATCTCCACTCCGTCGCCGATGAATACTGGGTGCATCCGGGAATAAAATAAAATAGATACCAAAAAGGCACCCTTGCAGCGGGTGCCTTTTTTGGATTGGTCCTTGTGTCGGTATATAGTCTAGAAGGAGAAAAGATGAGCTCGCTCATGTCTAAGCCCAAAATAATTATAGCATAGACAGCTACTCATGCGAGTGAAAAAGGATGTGATTTTTTATGAGATTGCCAAATAAATACGGATCCATTTTTAAAATGAGCGGCAAACGGCGCAAGCCCTTCGCCGTGCGCGTGACTGCCGGATATACCGATGAGGGCAAGCAGATCATAAAATATCTCGGCTCTTTTAAGACCCGGACCGAAGCGCTGGCTTTTTTAAAAGAATATAACGATCATCCATATGATGCCGACGCGCGCTATCTTACATTTGCCGATATATATAAAAAATGGGCCGCGTGGAAATACAAAGATGATGATATATCCAATTCGTATATATCTGCTTATAAATGGGCCGCAGCACTGCATGATAAGCCGTTTTTAGATTTGCGTCCGGATGACCTGCAAGCGGCCGTGGATCAGTGCGAAAAGGGCTATAGTACTAAAAAAAATATAAAAATCTTGTGTAATCAGCTCTACAAGTACGCAATGCGCATAGAGCTGACAGCAACTAATTACGCGCAGCTTATCATCCTGCCTACAGCTACACAGAGCCGCACGCACAAGCCTTTTACCGGCACGGAAATAAAAACGCTGTGGCAGCATACGGACGATGCGGGCGTGCGGTATGCTCTCATATACATATATACCGGCCTGCGTCCATCCGAGCTGCTGCGTATAAAGCGAGAGAACGTTTTTATTGATAAGCAGTATATGCTCGGCGGTATGAAAACCGCTGCCGGAAAAAACAGAATTATACCGATTGCAAGAAAAATAATGCCATTTATTGCGGATATGTACAGTGACGGCGGCGAATACATTGCGATGAGCAAAAAAGATACAAAGCCATTATTTACATACGACCGACTTCGGGCGCAAATTTGGGAACGATCCCCTATTTTATCAAAAATGGCCCACTTACCGCACGACGGGCGGCATACATGCGCCACGCTCTTGTCCGATGCGGATATAAATAAAAAGACAATTCAGCTAATATTGGGGCATGCCAGCAAAGATATTACTGATCGCGTTTATACGCATAAAACGATTTCACAACTTATTGATGCTATAAATAAAATATAGCTATAAGTATCACTAACAAAACATCTTTTTTGTTATAGTTAATATATTTACTATTGCAAAACCTATGTTTTTGCATATTGCGCGCATATTACGCGCATATTACAGTGTAATTCGTACTTATGCTTACTCGCTCTTGTGCATATTAAATATGCAATCAATAACAATAAAACCCGCACAAACATTGTATTTGTGCGGGTTTTCGTATGCATAGATTTTGACGAAAATATTTGAAATATATAAAACGGATATTAACGTTTCGAGAACTGGATATGACGATTTTATGCCGTTTATCAGTCGTTTTGCATACTACGTGCGTATTACAAATATAGTATAAAATCGTCTTAAACGCTGCATTATTGCCCTATTTTTTCAACCAGCATCAAGCGTTGGCCAGCGGTCAACTTCTTTATTTTATCAGCTAACGTCTGCTTTTCTTTTTGTGTACCAATTTCGGCATCAAGCACATCGAGATGCATGCCTCTGATTTTACGTCGATCTATAACTGCTCCACAGATAACTTCCCCTATGATGGCCGTTTCCGTGGCTGTCAGCTCCGGCAGTATGTCAAGGTCCAGCATAATCTGATACCGCTCAACGATTTCGCCCAGTCGACGCGAAAAACCTCCGGCCCGACGACTGTTCCCGCGTGTTTCTTCTGCGAGTCGTTCGAGCGGCTCGCTCATGTATATAGTCCGTTTCATGTTTATTCCTCCTTCAATAAAGACGGTCAGCAATGGCCGTCTCATTTTTTACTGCTTTTTTATTTTTAAAACGCCAATTACCATTGCGTTTTTTATCACTCTTTCATTTATATCATCACCGCCGCCAGTAAATTCACCAGATACTAAATATACGTATTCTCCAAAATATTCATCAGCCGGTTTGAGTTGCTTTACAATGTCTTCTTTTAAATCTTTCAGCGAATCAAATCCGAATTTGTCTAGGCCTATTGTGCATGTTCCGTCTAGAATAGCTTCGTCCCAATTGTCTTCTGGTAATTCTTCCGTTTTATACCAATCGTAACTTTCCGGAAGAATATCGCCCATTTTATACGGTTGTTCTGAAAATCTAATTCCGAAATCTCCGCAATCGATAGCTTCTTTGTCAATTTCTAAAAAATTTACGTCTTTTACTTTCATGATTATAATCTCCTTTGGCGGCTTTCCTTTTGGATGCGCTCTCAAAACTGATTTGGAAGTTCTTTATTTCCCCTTCCTCGATTATATTATAGCACTTATACGCATATTGTCAATTATTTTATACGTATAAAATTAAATGACAAAAAAAAGAGCTGCTATAAAAAATATAACAGCTCTTGGCGGTCAATCTATATCATGCGTCGCTAAATATATTTTAAAAACTTTATCCCGCGGCGCATCAGGGTCAGATATGTAAGCTGCAGCCAGCTTTGCATAAATCCCTGGCTCGGACGAATTGAGTACTTTTGCGTAATCACTATAAAACATATTAATAGTATAGTAAAAATCGTTTTTGTCAAAACTATATCCGTTTTGTTGCATGATATTCGTCGCTTGCTCTTTCGTCCAGTGCGCCCCATGCGTACCGTCTACGTTTTCCATAGCAGCTACGGCGGCGATGGCCATGCGCTCGCAAAAATGGCCATCATATACAGCATTATGCATTTTTAAAAATGCCTTGCGATACGCATCCGGGCAGTCATTTTTTACTTTTTTCGACAACATCGCAAAAACGCTCTCAACCTCCACGCGTTTACTTTTATCGTCTGCGACTTGCTTATATAAATCAAGTATTTTATCCATTTTTTGCATTCACCTCGATTTTTTGCCGTTCATTTTGACGATTTAAGGTATTTTTATTTTTATCTTCGATGTTTTATCACTAATTTTATCTTCAGCGGTCAGAACAGGCAAATTTTTAATTTTTGGCAATTCAGGCAAGTTTAGCGCGTTTTTTATCGCCTTACTGGCAATATTTTTGCATAGTTCTTGACCGGTGGCAGTAAAAGCGACGTACCCGCCAACAAGGCCTAGTAAAAACGGAAAAAAATTGTTATTATTGCCCATCGTTTTACCTCCTTATGTCGTCGCGCCGGTGATTTGCGGCGCAGTAAATGATGTCGGGCATAAATTACAAGATTCGACAACAGCGGACGGCACTGCCGTATTTAATCGTATTTTGTATATGCGCCGTGTTCGCAGTTGATCACTATAGACCGGTTTGCCGCATCGGTTTGTGAGTGCGATTGTAGCCGACCCGTCAGCGATGACCGCCGGCAAAGGCGTGGATGCTGTGAAGCTTTGCGCAATGACAAGACATTTTTTATCGTTATCATTGAGCACTGTCGCCGGAATTGTTATCGTCAACGCCGAGCTGCCAATAGCTGCTGCAGTTGATACGATGAGATTTTTACATAATTGACAATTTTGCATACAAGTCATTTTTATCCCTCCTAAAAATGGCGGGCGGTCATATCGAGCCGCCCGCATTGGTTGGGTACTATCACGTCCATGGACGGAGTTATTTAATTTTTAATTTGTGCCGCCGCAGCTACCGACATTGTAAGCTCTTGCTGGCGGAATTGGATAGCCGCCCGGGGTGTATCCCTGCGCAAAATATGGCGGGCGCTTCGGTGTTTCACAAGCCAGCGTGGCGATTTCTTGTTTTAAGCTTGCGTACATAGATTCGTTTTGCCGTGCTAAATTGTTAAACTGCCCGTCAGAATACAAGCGATTCTGCAACATCATATTTTTGTTGCGTTCCTCGGCCAATTTGTCCCGCAGGTCCTGCACTGCATAACCGTCAATTTTATTGCCGAGTGCCGTAATCCCGGCCGCTGTTGCATTCTGCGTTGCTCGCGCTGTCTGCTCTACAAGATATTGCGTGCGGGCGGTATCAATGATTCCCTGCTTTTCGACCTGGCAATTAGATACGACGCCGCAGCCGGGATTGCCCCACCCTTGCTGCGGTCCAAATCCACCAAATCCGCCAAACCCGCGGAAAATCATAAACAGCAAAATAAAGAAAATAACCAATCCCCAACTCGTCCAGTTAATTGTTGTTGCATTGCCATTTTCACCCATGATTTTTTACCTCCGTTTATTTTTTATGTAATAACTGCTCAATCCCGTCCCGGAATTTGTCGCAGTTACTGCCGCTTGTAATCGTGCGCTCTGCCGGCTGCGGCGGCTGTATACAACCGCCTGCGTTTGTCAACATATCAGCTTTTTGCTTGACGCCATTTAAATCTACACCAAAAAGAGCACACCCGATTTTTACAGCCGGGCTATCAAGTACGGCCCGGAATTGCTTTAATTTATCCGGCCCAATGCCCAGGCTTTTAATAACCTGCATCGCGTCGGCTTGACTCGTGACGCGCATTGCCGCATCCTTAGCAGGACCCCAATTATCTATTAATTTTTTCGTGTTTTCGGGACTCAGCCCGAGCCGCTTCGCTACTGTTTCCGGATTTAACATTTTTTAGCGCCTCCATTTCGATTTGCATCGATTGCATTTGCTGTAAAATCATTTTATTCTGATCGACAAGCTGCGATATGATTTTTGTCTGCTCTGCTGCCAGCTCTTCCGGTGTCTTTGGCTTTTTAATTGCCCCGAGCTCGACAAGTTTATCATAGTACGTATTACAGATGTCCTCGAGCTCTTGATATTTTTTGAGTGTAACGCCGATTTTTTGCTTATTATTGTAAAAATCGACGCTTAATATATCATCATTATCAATAATATATTGTGACGGAATCGGATATGCTGTCGTGGTATTATTTGCCATCCTTTTACCTCCTTGCTTATGTTTTTATTATAATTCACGATATATATTGTAAACGTATAATAAAATATCTAAAAAAGACTAAAAAAATACGGTTATTTTCGTATGAAATTTTTCTCAATGCGGTCGTATATGTGCTGCAGCTCTCTGCTGACGCACTCTTTACATTTATTTAATTCTATTGCGATTCTCGCATTATCAAAACCGCAAACATGTTTCAAAATCAATAATTCGCGCTGTTCTTTATTTAGCTTTAATTCTTCTAATACTTTATAAAATTTTGTTTTTGTCAAATTATCAACCCATATTCTTGCCAGCTTTCTCGTTTGTCTCATTAATGGCCCCTCTCTCCGCTAAACGTTTAAACAATAAAAAAAGGCCGCACAAATGATAACATAAATTATCATTTGCGCGGCTTGCGTATCGTATAAAAAAATAGTCGCGTGATAATAAAAAAAACAATAAAATAAAGTCACGCAAATTATACTGTAAAATTATTTTTGTTGTGCTGCGTCTGCAGAAATTCCCGCGATGATAGCATTGATCGCGTCATCTACGGCCTTATTAATGATAAAAATTTCCAGTTTGTTGCGGATTTTTACCCAAAGCGACGTTGTGCTGTCTGCTTCCTGCTGCAGCGGGTCAATAATTACTGCCAGCTGAGACGATACGACTTTTTTTAAATCGTCGGCAGTGATATCTCCGAGCGCGCTTTTCGCCAAATCTTTAGCAGTAGTTACGATTTCTGTGGAAATAAAATTCAAAACTTCGTCTTTTGTCATGGTTTCTATCCTCCTGTAAATATGCGTTAAAAATTATAGATATACTTTATTGGCGTTTGGCCATGTTGATTTTTATTTGTTTTATGCAGGATAATGTATTATACAGCATATTGGCATTCATAATCCGTGATGCCGCGCGCAATAGCCCGGGCAAATTCGTCGGCTTTATTTTTCAAGAGTGCAGCATCACCCCCTCTCATTAGTTAGGCTATCAACGATTATCTTTTCTCGCTCAGACAGCTCCCACACTTGCGTCTTTCGTGCTTGCGCCTTTTGTGCTTGCGCCTTTTGTGCTTGCGCCTTTTGTGCTTGCGCCTTTTGTGCTTGCGCCTCCGGCACAAGATACCCGTCGCCGAATATCCCTTTTTTATACACACGCTGGCTATCAAGCCTGCTCACATGTACGCCGTCGCTCTCGTAATTTACGCCTGTTTTACTAAATGCCGCCAGATCTGTAGCACGGATAACGTTTGCCGGATACACATATGTCGGCAACGTCTTTTTATTTTCTTTACAACTTATCTTGTCCGCTATATCTACCGCTTGATACAAGTCCGGCGCACTGCGAATTGTCGGTCCTTGTGATGCCACAAAACTTGTATTAACTCGTGCGCCATTGTCGTAAGTAATAACGACACCAATGCCGATATGTGATTTTGCTGCACGTATAGAAAAAAGCGTCAGCGTTGGAGCAAAAAGAAAATAGTCAATTTTACGCGCTTCATAAAATTTTACAATTTGCGACAAAATTGAGAACGGCGGGTTGTCGATGACGATGCACCCGGCCGGATATTCGTAATTTTCGTAATCGCCGCCCGGATAAAACGGGCGCACAATCGTACGCCCTTTCCACCCATATTCTTTTACAGCCCAATCTTTGACCGCCTCATAGACGACGGGCGGTGTATAGCAGTCGTCGGTTGTCTTCTTAGGTTTAAATTTATCGACGAATAATTGATAGTCTTTATCCATGCGCACCTCCTACAGCGTTAATTCATAGTCCGTCACGCCGCGGGCGATTGCGCGGGCTAACGCGTCTTGGTAATTAGCCAAAACTTTTTCGTCGTGGTCGTTGCTGATAAAGCCCAGCTCGACGAGCACGCCAGGCATGACAGTGTTATTTAAGACATAGAGGCCGTTACGGCCTGGCACAGCTTCTTTGATACCACGATTTACCATGTGCAAACTATGCACGATTTGGTTTTGAATGGCTTGCGCCAGTTTTGCCCCCCGTGCAGAGCCGGGATAATAGTACGTTTCTGTTCCTAAAGCTTGCGGATTATCCGCGGCATTGCAGTGGATGGAAATAAACAAGTCTGCGTCACTGTCGTTTGCGGCCATGCAGATATAGCCTAAATCATCGTCTTGCAATACTTGCGCTTCAACGCCCGCGTTTATTAAATATTTCATCGCTGCGTTACCTACAGCATAAGCAACATCAGATTCGCGCAAGCTTGTTGTCGTATTAACGGCACCTGGGTCGGGATTGCCGTTCGGTGCGTGTCCTGGATTAATAAATACTTTCATGGTTTATCCTCCTTTTTGTTTGCAGCAGATTTTACATTGCCACCAATATACCCGAGCAGGCCAGACGCAATAGACATGGCCAGCTCGTTGAGATTATAAAAAATGGCCAGTATCAACGCAATTCCGAGCGTCAATATGACCATACAATCGACGATATTTATTTTTTCAATCATTTCCCCTCCGGTAAGCTGTGAGGTAATTGAATTGCTTGATGATAAATCAAGTCAATAGCTCCGTTACCACCGAGAGCTTTATAGGACTTATGCATATCATTGACATTTTCGAGGTTGTAGATGGCTATAAAGCCTTGTTCCATGGATTTATGACAAATACCAATGATTTCCGCCCGCAAAAGGCTACGATTTTTTCTTTCATCCGCTCACCTATCTAAAAAACGATTGCCACAAAAGCGGAATCAATATGCCTACACAAGCACCAATAAAGGCCGAAACAGCCCTTGCCTCGCGCTTCGAGATTTCCAAGCTATGAATGTGCTTATCCCTGGCATCGTTTTCTTCCTGCATTTTGTCAATGGTTTGTCGTGTGTACGAAATATCCGCTTGCATTTTGGCTTGCGCAATCTGCATTTCTACGAGAATGTTGGATAATTTTGTAATATCTGATTCTGGCATTTTCTCGCTCCTTTCGGTATGCTCCAATAAAAAGGAGCTGATTTTTTATGAAATTACCAAATGGCTTTGGTACAATCTATAAGATGCAAGGCAACCGACGGCCGTCCGCATACATACGAGTCATCTTATGCTTTTATTCATTATTTTGTATTATTCAGTTGGCAAGTAATTTTTTATATCTTCCTCTTTTTCGGCCTTATCGATTTTGTCGAGAACCCCTTTAAACTCTGCATAGGCATTAAATTGCTGGGTTCT
>CYGL01000127.1_pt1 | contig 39475 bp, 50 predicted proteins | sample 485531 | NCBI WGS metagenome assembly CYGL01 (sample SAMEA3497897, study PRJEB9818) | human gut metagenome | reverse complement strand
ACCACATCAAGTCACCACGATTGATAAGCAACACAGAGGTAAACGCCTCGACGCTCTTTAACAATTTGGATAACTCTTATTGTGCGCCGATAGCGACTAACTACAGGGTCTTTGAGTCTACATCTGAAGGCCCTGACTGATAGTCACTAACAACTGAGAGGATATAACTATGGAACGTAACGCTAACGCATACTATGACCTACTGGCTGCAACCGTTGAGGCATTCAACGAGCGTATTCAGTGTGACGAAATAGCTGAAGGCGCTGACTACCACGATGCGCTGCATGAAGTTGTAGATGGTCAGGTTCCGCACTATTACCACGAGATTTTCACGGTGATGGCTGCTGATGGTATTGACCATGAGTTCGAAGACTCTGGGCTGATGCCTGAGACCAAGGACGTAACGCGTATACTGCAAGCCCGCATCTATGAGGCGCTTTATAACGACGTGTCTAATAGCTCTGAGGTGGTATGGTTTGAGGCTGAAGAGGAAGACGAAAAGGCTGGATATTGGGTAGTTGACACTAGAACAGGCGCGATAATTGAGGCAGCTGTATCACTTTACGAGGCTATTGCATGTGCAAAAGAACTCTATGAGGAAGGTTTTTCACATGCAGGTCGAGGACATCAACGATAACGTAGTGTTCGACCCTGCGGCTGCTGAGGAGGACTGCGAGTGAATGGTAACTTATGGTCTCTGCCAGCATCACGTCACCAACGCCCCGGATTATGGTCGAGACCGGGGCAGTTAAACCACGATGCGGCCATGCGTCACCTGAAAGCGGTCTATGAGGGCCGCAAGTCGTATACATGATACGTTTGCATGCTGAGGACAAGTAACGAGTGATAAACGAGAGGTCATCGACTGATAGGTGACCTCAAAGATTACCACTTGTATTAATAGGAGTTAACTATGAGTGTGGGATATTGGGTCTGCCTAGCGCCAGTTATCTGGCTGATAGGCTATGGGCTATACGATTGTATTAAACGGAAATCACTATGAGTCTTGCACTATTGATAGCCATAGGCTATGGACTTATCGCCTACTTGCTGGTGAGAGACATCAACAAAGCGCGTAAAGTCTACAAATTAAACTATGCACGTCTGGGCCGCTGGACTGTACGCCAACCTAACGGGCGATTCATGCGCAATTTAGCGAACGTCTGGGATATAGCAACACTTGGGAGCAAACTACAATGAAAAAGTCATACGGGATTAATCTGGTACACTCTATGGGCGCAGACATGCAAATGTTAAGCCTACTGGCTACCGGGTATCGTCACGGAACGTCAAGTCACTCCGCACGTCAACAGCAGGAGAGGGACCGGGTACTGCAAGCAAGACTCCGGGCTGAGGGCCATAAGTCAGAACTGCTGTGTCTGGCGTATGGTGGAAGACCAATAACTGACGATGGTAAACTTTTAGTCTCAGGCTGGACGGCGATAGACCAACGGTCAACCATCAAGCACACGACTTGTGGTGACTTCAGTCATCTTCACGCTAACCCACTGATATGCAAGTGATTATGACTTAACTATCACTATAGGACTCAAGGTCTAAGACTCCAAGTGAAAGACCAAAGAGACTTTAAGTGAAAGACTAATAACAAGGACTTTAAGTATGAGCGTCATCTCTATTGACAAACATGACTTCTCTGATGTGTCGAACGCCATTGAGCCGTTTAACCTGCTGGCTGACCACTACGGGCAGGACCTTGCAGTCAAGCAGCTTCAGCTTGAGCATGAGGCATACACTGAAGGCGAGCGACGTTTCATCAAGAACCTTGAGCGCCAGACAGAGCGTGGGGAATTGGCAGACAATCAGGTCGCCAAGCCTTTGATGCAGACTCTGGTCCCTAAGATTGCGCAAGCCGTCAGGGAGTGGCATGAAGGTCCAGACGGGAAGCTGTCAACCTCTCGTCCGAGCGTAGCGTTCACCATGTTGAGCACTGAAGAGAAGGCCGTCAAGGACCGCTCTCTACGTATCTCTTGCGAGTCTGCTGCGGTAATCATACTGAAGGTCATCCTCTCCAAGCTGGTCAAGCCTGAAGGGATACCGATTACACCGATGGCATCAGCGATAGGTCGCACACTTGAGGATGAAATCCGCTTCGGTCGCATCCGTGACAAGGAGCAGGAGCACTTCAAGAAGGCGATAGCTGAGAACCTGAACAAGCGAGCCGGGGCATCCTACAAGAAAGCCTACATGCAAGCGGTTGAGGCCTCCATGCTGGAGCAAGGTCAACTGGAAGATGCGTGGGGTACTTGGAGTCCGACCGAAGCGGTACACGTTGGCATCAAGATGCTTGAGATTGTCATCCAGTCTACACAACTGGTCGAGCTTAAGCGTTACGGTGCTGGCAATGCAGCGGCTGACGTTGAGATGGTCCACCTGTCAGACTTCTGGGTCAAGAAGATGGCACAACGAGGATTCAGCCTTGCGGGTATCGCTCCAATATACCAGCCTTGCGTCGTTCCACCAAAGCCGTGGACTGGTGTCGTAGGAGGTGGGTATTGGGCCAAAGGTCGAAGACCATTACCACTGATTCGCTTAGGGTCTAAGTCTGCGGTAGCACGTTACGAAGACGTGTATATGCCTGAAGTCTATGACGCTGTGAATATCATCCAGAATACACCTTGGAAAGTGAACAAGAAGGTGCTGGACGTGGTAAACATGGTCGAGAAGTTGAACAACACGCCTATTGATGATATCCCTCAGATGGAGCCACTGAAGCCTGAAGACTATGCAGGTGAGACTGAAGAGGAACTAAAGGCATGGAAGAAGGCTGCTGCTGGTATCTATCGCCGCGAGAAGGCCCGTCAGTCACGCAGATTGTCGCTGAGTTTTATCGTCAGCCAAGCGAACAAGTTCTCGCAATTCAAGGCTATCTGGTTCCCATACAACATGGACTGGCGCGGTCGCGTATACGCTGTGCCGATGTTCAACCCTCAAGGTAACGACATGCAGAAAGGTCTTCTGACTTTGGCAGTCGGCAAGCCTATTGGCGCTGATGGTTTCAAATGGCTGAAGGTCCACGGTGCAAACTGTGCGGGTGTCGATAAAGTCACCTTTGAGGAGCGCATCAAGTGGGTGGAAGACAATCACGACAACATCATGGCTACTGCTAAGGCACCGATGGATAATATTGAGTGGTGGGGCAAGTTAGACTCTCCGTTCTGTTTCCTCGCGTTCTGCTTCGAGTATGCTGGCGTAATGCACCACGGACTGTCTTACTCCTGCTCTTTGCCGATAGCGTTCGATGGGTCCTGCTCTGGGATTCAGCACTTCAGCGCGATGCTTCGTGATCACATCGGTGGACATGCAGTAAACCTGACGCCATCCGGTAAAGTCCAAGACATCTACCGCATTGTATCTGACCGCATTGAGGAGGAGCTTAAAGTCCTGCTGGTTAACGGTACGGAAAACGAGATGGTGACTCACGAGGACAAGAAAACTGGTGAGATTACCGAGCGTCTCAAGCTGGGGACACGAGGGCTGGCCCGTCAGTGGCTGACCTATGGCATGTCACGTAAGGTCACTAAGCGTTCGGTCATGACTCTGGCCTACGGGTCGAAAGAGTACGGATTCGCAGACCAAGTGTACGAGGACATCGTGATGCCAGCTATTGACTCAGGGTCTGGAGCTATGTTCACCGAACCAAGCCAAGCGTCTCGCTTCATGGCTAAGATGATTTGGGAAGCTGTGAGTGTGACCGTAGTTGCTGCGGTTGACGCGATGAAGTGGCTTCAAGGTGCTGCCAAGCTGCTAGCTGCTGAAGTGAAGGACAAGAAGACTGGCGAAATCCTGAAGCCATGCCTTCCGGTACACTGGGTAACACCTGATGGTTTCCCGGTCTGGCAGGAATACCGCAAGAAGGATACCACTCGTCTGAACCTGATGTTCTTAGGGTCATTCAACCTTCAGCCTACAGTCAACAAAGGTACGAAGAAAGAGCTGGACAAGCACAAGCAGGAGTCAGGAATTAGCCCGAACTTCGTCCACTCACAAGATGGTAGCCACCTCCGCAAGACTGTAGTCCACACTCACCGCAAGTATGGCGTGATGTCGTTCGCAGTGATTCACGATAGCTTCGGGACCATCCCTGCTGATGCTGAATATCTGTTCCGTGGTGTCCGTGAGACGATGGTCGAGACATACCGCGACAACGATGTGCTGCTTGACTTCTACGAGCAGTTCGAATACCAGCTTCACGAGAGCCAGCGCGACAAGTTGCCTGAGCTTCCGAAGAAAGGTAAACTGAATATCGAAGACATCTTGTCTTCAGACTTTGCATTCGCCTAACAGGAGAGAGTTATGAAATTTGCACACAAGCAGGCTGGCGTTAAGGGCGGGACTCAAATCGTGACCGCAACAGAACACAACGGCAAGGGTCTGGTGAAGACCACGGTCATTCCTACCGAAATGTCAAAGCAGTTTAACGTCCCATTCAAGACCCTCGTCTATCTTGTGGAATCCAGCCACGAGAAATACCTGAAAGATGCAGTGTCCAAGCTGGAGCAGACCAAATGACAGACCTACAGTTACTGGCCCTGTGGCTGGGAGCACTAGCAGTATTTACTTTAATCCAACGCAGAAGAGGTTAACCTTATGTTCGGTAAGTCAAAACTTAGAGCACGTATCGCAGAACTGGAAAAGTTAGTTAAGAAGCAGGACGCCAACCTTGAGATGGCAAACAGGGAGCACCAAAGACTTCGAGATAAGCTGAACCAGTCATAGCGTAAGCGCCTAGCGCCCCAGCGGCGGTAACCATCAAGCGTATGGTCGGCATCAAGTTCAAGGCTCTATTCAACGGTATGTACCAACCGGCTGAGTTCAAGACTGGGCCGGGTAACTGTGGGAAGAACGTTAAGCACTTCACCATCTCGAAGACTGAACGCACGCTGACCATCCACCAGCACCACATAGACGGGTCTCAGAAAGACTTTGAGTATCGACTGAGCGACATAGACGGGCGCATCCAGTATGACTACGAGCTGGTTAAGGTCTACGGAGAGGAGGCAGAGCAGGAACGTATAGTACAAGCCTTCCGTAACATACAATGATTATACCCTAAACTATCACTATAGGATTAGACTCAAGGTCATGACTCAAAGTCGTGGCCCTCATGATTAACCTTATAACCTAAACAACTGGAGCTACAACATGTATCAGAACACTATCAACTTCGAGCGCATCCGTGAACGTCAGCAGACTGAAGATTACATTCCGAAGGGACGCAAGCTGAACAAGACCAAGCGTGGCGGGGGTGTCAAGGGTAAGCTCCGCGCAACTGAGAACCAAGACTCTATGATTAACCAAGAGCGCTACTTCGTAGGAGCATAACGCTATGGGCAGACTTTATAGTGGCAACCTTAACGCTTTCAAAGAAGCGTGTAACAGGCTCTATCAGTTAGACTTCTGCGTGATACAGCAGGATTGGTACGAGGCGCATCTTAGGATAGAGTGCATGAGACTTCAAGTCGAGGACCGAGCTGGTAACATCTTCGCGCTTAATACCTTCGCACACCGCGATGAAAACGTACTGTACAACACTGCAACAGGCTTCCTTAACTGTCTCGCTAACCAACTCGACACATGGAGATAGCACAATGACAACTATTAAAACCAACCCGCACCGCGCTGTAGATTACTCTGAGTCAGGCGTTAAGAAAGCACTGGAAGCAGCCGGGTCTCTGGAAGCTGAAGTGAAGTACGATGGTGTCCGGTTGAATCTTCCGGTGCTGCGAGAGGGTGAGACCTATTGGTTAAGCCGTGAGTCTAAACCGCTGCCAGCACTGGAGTGGATGAACTCTGAGTTAGGCAATGCGTGGACTCAGGCTGACTGGCGGTGGTTCCTTCGTCAAGCTGGCTATGAAGGCATCGGCCTAATGATTGATGGCGAGGTCATGGTCAAAGGTGTAGACTTCAACACCTCCTCAGGTCTCATCCGAACGAAGTGGCTCAAGCCTAGCAACGAGGAGTTCGCTGAATGCTATCCGGGCCGCGGAAAGAAGGTCCCGTTCTGGGTCGCCCGGTCACGACTTCAGGTTGTGGTCTACGGTGTCATCGACATGACAACCATTGCTGACCAGAAAGCTGAAGGTCCTATCCATAGCGTAACACGCCTGAAGGCCGAAGCTATCGTCCCTCTCCTCCAGAAATACTTCCCGGAAATCGACTGGGTTCTGTCTGAGTCACACACGGTCTATGACCTTGAGTCGCTCAACTCCCTGTACGAACAGAAGCGTCTGGAAGGACACGAGGGTCTGGTAGTCAAGGACCCACTTGGCAAATACAAGCGCGGCAAGAAGTCAGGCATGTGGAAAATGAAGCCGCAGGACACCATTGATGGTATTGTGGTCGGACTGAATTGGGGGACTAAAGGTCTCGCCAATGAAGGTAAGGTGATTGGGTTTGATGTGCTGCTTGAGAACGGTATGGTCGTAGCTGCTAACAACATCTCACAGTCTCTGATGGATGAGTTCACAGAAGAGGTACTATGTAATATGTCCGTAGCAGAGATGGAGGCATACTTAGCCAAAGACACCTCGATTGAGCTGTACAATCCATATGAAGGCTACCAGTGCGAAGTCTCCTACATGGAGATGACTCCGGATGGCTCCTTACGTCATCCCAGCTTCAAGTGCTGGCGTGGAACGGAAGACAATCCAACGGTGAAGTCATGAGTACACAACTTTATATCGACACAGCAAGTGGTCAACTCTACGCTGTGGTAAATGGTGAGCTGTGGTATCGTCAACTCAAGAAGTGGGCCAAGTCCTACTACGATGAAGAGACAATATCAACCATGAGTCATCGCTACCGTAAGGCTGCTAAGGTGAACAACTTTAAGATGCGGTAACGTCAACCCAGTGGTCTTCGGACTGCTGGGTTTCTTTGCTTATGCTAGCAAGCTATCGTCTGGGACACATCCTGACCCTAAACTATCACTGTAGGACAACCATAACTGCGACCTAAGGAGGCCGACCATGTTTAAGAACTTAATGTTCAACCGTTATTCCAATACCTTCCACCTGTCTCACAACCCGTTCGCTTGCATTAAGCGAAACGAGAAGCTGGGCTACTTCGGGAAGGCCGTTAAGCTGTCACCTACAGTCTACGCTCTGATTACTCCGGGCAAAGCTGAAGAGGCTCGCCAGAAGCGTGAAACCAATGTACCCGTGGTCTACACCAAGTGGCCACGCGTTCGCCTGTTCGTTGAGTTCGTGAAGGAGGTGTTCTGATGGGACTGTTAGATGGTGAAGCATGGGAAAAAGAAAACCCGCCAGTACAAGTAACTGGGTGTATAGCTTGCTTAGAGAAAGATGACCGTTATCCACACACCTGTAACAAAGGAGCTAACAGTATGACCGAACGTGAACAAGAGATTATCATTAAGTTGATAGACAATAACGATGGTCGTAGTGGTGGCACTGAGGGTTGTGCCTTGTACTGTGCTGGAGTACCCTGTGGCGAGTGCCCTGTAACAAACGATGAGAACATTACCTTAGGTGAAATCCGAGCGATGGACCCACGTAAACCCCATCTGAATAAATTAGAGGTAACTCCTACATATGACCAACCCCTAACCGAGCCACACAGCGGCGAAAGTATGTGCAACTGTGAGCGTGACTATGATACAAGAGATGGACATGCCTTGGATTGTACTATCCACAACGCCACTGCCCCAGTGAATACAATCGAAGGTGTCACTAAGCCTTCCCATTACATGCTGTTCGACGACATTGAGGCCATCGAAGTGATTGCCCGTTCAATGACTCGTGAACAGTTCAAAGGGTACTGCTTCGGTAACATCCTGAAGTATCGACTCCGGGCTGGTAAGAAGTCCGAGCTGGCTACTATGGAGAAGGACCTGAACAAAGCAGCCTTCTATCAGGAGCTGTTCGACTTGCATAAAGGTAAGTGTTATGCTGCCGAGTGAGTGGTGCCGGGAGATGTATGAGAAGACTCTCAACCCGGACTACATTACATTATACAACCAATGGAAGGAGCGCGGTTTATGACTGAGGTTGAGAATAAATACATCGTGGAGCTTGAGGGCCGCGTTCAGTCCTTCGAGGTTCCGGTGTACGCAAAGTCTCTTGAAGAGGCTACCCTGAAGTCCCAAGAGTATGAGGACGCTGGGTTTGTGGTCGGACGGATTCGTCCTGATACCTAAACTATCACTGTAGGACAGACGTCCAGTTCGTAACTTTTAAATTAGGAGATTTACACCAATGGCTAAAGAGCAGCTGAAGACTTTCACCACTCCGGTAGCTGGTATCGTTGAGCCTTACGCATGGCTGAACAAAGCAGACACCAAGTTTAATGAGCGTGGTGAGCATAAGGTTAACCTGACTTTCAATCTGGATGACCCGAAAGTTCGTAAGATGATTGACGTATTACAGAAGATTCACGACGATGCGTATGCGAAAGCACTCGCAGACCACGAGAAGAACCCGCCTCAGGTTCAGCGTGGCAAGAAGCCTATAGAGCCGCGTGAAGGCGACATGCCGTGGATTGAGAATGGTGACGGTACTGTTACCATGAAGTTTAAATGCTTCGCGTCTTACCTGAAGGATGGTAAGTCAGAGCCTATCGTATTACGGTTCTACGACACCGATGCTAAGTTAATCCGTGACGTCCCGAATATTGGCTCTGGCTCAAAGCTGAAGGTCAAGTTTAAAGTTCTGCCGTTCAAGTGGAACGCTGCGACTGGTGCAAGCGTTAAGCTCCAGCTTGAGTCCTGCCTTCTGGTAGAGCTGAAGGAGTGGAAAGGTGATGGTGCTGGTGGCGATGGTGGCTGGGGTGATGATGAAGACCTCGGTACTGGCTACAAAGCGTCAACCGATGGCGACTTCGGGTCTGATGACTTCGGTGACGATGGTTCCGAAGGTGGCGACGACTCTAACTCTGGTGGCGATTACGACTTCTAATGAAACTTAAAGAGAAACTGGAGGCTTACTCTGAGGTTTCTCCTAGTGGATGCTGGGAGTGGCAACTCTCCCGGTTTCCTACTGGATATGGTCGAATATCAATAGGACGTCAGAAACAGGACTACGCTCACCGAGTTTCATACAGGGAGTACAAAGGTCCAATACCTGATGGATTGGTTGTTAGACATAAATGTGATAATCCCTGCTGCTGTAACCCTGAGCACCTTGAACTAGGTACGCAGAAGGACAACATGAGGGACTGCATGGAGAGAGGGCGTAATTCCAAACCTCCCGTATTCAAAGGAGAAGCTAATCATAAGACTAAGCTGACCAAGGAAAACGTAGAGTTCATCTTAGAGTCTATGCTGCCATCTATAGAACTAGCCAAGATGTTTGGAGTCACACCAGCGGCTATAAACTGGAGGAGACAACATGGCTGGACGTAGTATTAGCAGAGGACATCAAGTAGGTGCTTATCGCTCTGGACTCGAAGCAAAAAACCAAGAGTGGCTAGAGAAGAATGGTGTAAAAGGGCTGGAATACGAGGCATATAAAATAGACTACGTAGTACCATCAAGCAACCATTTCTACACTCCAGACTTCGTTTTACCAAACGGAATCATCGTGGAGACCAAAGGTATCTTCGAAAGTGATGACCGTAAGAAGCACCTTCTGGTACGAGAACAGCACCCAGAGTTAGACATCCGGTTCGTGTTCTCAAGTTCCCGCTCCAAGTTATACAAGGGTTCTCCGACCACGTATGGCGCATGGTGCGAAAAGAACGGCTTTAAGTTTGCCGATAAGTTCATCCCGGTTGAGTGGCTGCGAGAGGCGACTGTACGTCTACCTTCTGGTATACTCATTCCCAAGAAGAAAGGAGTTAAGTGATGACTCAAGAAGTTAAGGTCGTTCGTCAGCGTCTGACCATTGATAAAATCCCGGTAGGCTATGCGTTTATCGTCCACGGTAAGCCGGGTGAAGTGTACGTGAAGATTAGTAACTATCACGTCTTCAACCATAAGTTGCTCCAGATGCACACCACGGATGCTAACCGTTTCCAACGTCATCTGAACCTAGTAGCTGTAGAGCTGGTGGTGTACGATGGTGAGTAAAGTTCAGTTCAACCCACGGTCCCGGACTGACGCTATCTTCGTTCACTGTTCGGCTACCAAGCCAGATATGGACATCGGGGTAGAGACCATCCGTATGTGGCACAAGCAGCAAGGCTGGCTGGACGTAGGCTACCACTTTATCATCAAGCGTGATGGCACTGTGGAAGAGGGTCGCCCGGTCAATGTCGTAGGGTCACACGTTAAGGACTGGAACTCCCGGTCCGTAGGCGTCTGCCTTGTAGGGGGGATCAACGCTAAGGGTCAGTTTGAAGCTAACTTCACTCCGGCCCAGATGAACTCCCTTCGCAACAAGCTGGATGACCTGAAGGTCCTGTATCCTCAGGCAGAAATCAAAGCACACCATGACGTAGCACCTAAGGCCTGTCCAAGTTTCGACTTGCAACGCTGGTTGACTACCAACGAACTGGTAACTTCCGACCACGGTTAATAAATTCTAAAGGAGAACAACTCAATGATTAAACTTATCGAATTTCTTGGTCGTCTGGTGGTGCGTGGTTATCGTCGTGCTGCGGTACTGGAACGAAAGGTAGAAAAGAAGGCTGCCGATGGTGCTGCTGATGCTGCTGCGTTGGCTGACAAGCTGACCATCGCGTCACTTGAAGCTGGAATGAAGGCACGTCAAGCTGACACCAAAGCTGACCAGTTGGCTCAGTTCTTCAAAGCCTAAAATATCACCTTAGGGATGGGACAATGAGTCCTGTCCCTTTGTTCGCATTTGTGATTAAGAAATGTCTCCATAGCTCAAACGGTAGAGCGGCGGGTCGTGATGGCCTATTGCGATTAGGGTTCGAATCCCGTGGAGACGCCACTAAGGAGTGACCAATGTCATACGATGACCAAGACGATGAGAGTGTCTTTCTTTATCACACCCAGTGTCCAGACTGTGGGTCCTCGGATGCCAATGGTGTTTACTCAGATGGGCACATGTACTGCTTCGCCTGTGACCCTTCAGTCGCATGGAAGAAAGGAGACATGGAGTTGACCGAGGGATACACACCCTCAGGAGGTAGAAAGCAAGTGAGCAATCTGTTAACGTTCGGTGAGAACGCTGGACGATATGTCCCACTGCCAGCCCGTAGTCTCAGCATGGAGATATGCAAGAAGTACAGCTACTGGGTTGGTAACATGGGTGGCAAGATGGTTCAGGTCGCTGATTATTACGACAGGTCCGGGACCAAGGTAGGGCAGAAAGTCCGAGACGCTGAGAAGAACTTCACGGCTATCGGTAGCGTCAAGTCTGACATGCTGTTCGGTTCTCAGCTCTGGAACGGTGGCAAGAAGATAGTCATCACCGAGGGCGAGATAGATGCTCTGTCTGTGGCTCAGGTGCAGGATGGGAAGTATCCGGTTGTCTCTCTTCCGTTAGGCGCTAAGTCTGCGAAGAAAGCTATGGCTGCGAACCTTGAGTATCTCGACCAGTTCGAAGAGATAATCTTGATGTTTGACATGGATGAACCGGGCCGTCAGGCCATTGAGGATGCAGCACCAGTCTTACCAGCAGGTCGGGTTAAGGTTGCGTTCATCAACGGGTATAAAGACGCCAACGCTGCACTTCAGGCCAAGGACTTCAAGGCCATCACAGATGCTATCTGGAACGCTAAACCTTTCGTCCCTGCTGGCGTGGTGTCAGCGGCAAGTCTGAAGGACCGCACACGAGAGGCAATGCTCAAGGCAGAGACTGAAGGTCTCATGTTCTCGTCATGCACAACACTCAACGCGATGACCCTCGGTGCGCGAGCTGGTGAGCTTATCATGGTGACTTCAGGGTCTGGTATGGGTAAGTCTACATTCGTTCGTCAGCTACTCTTAGAGTGGGGCAGAGGCGGTAAGCGCGTTGGTATGGCTATGCTTGAAGAGGCTGTAGAGGAAACAGTTCAGGATCTTATGGGTCTGGACAATAACGTCCGTCTACGTCAGAGCAAGGAACTGAAGCAAGCCATCTTAGAGGATGGTCGGTTTGATGAATGGTACGACAAGCTGTTCGGAGACGATAAGTTCCACCTGTACGATTCATTCGCCGAGTCAGAGGAAGACACCTTGTTCGCTAAGTTGTCCTACATGGTGGATGGTCTCGACTGTGACGTAATACTGCTTGACCACATCTCAATCGTTGTGTCGGGTATGGAAGATAACTCAGATGAACGTAAGACCATTGACCGCATCATGACCCGTCTCAAGAAGTTTGCAAAGACGAAGGGCGTGGTTGTAGTGGTCATATGTCACCTAAAGAACCCAGAGAAAGGTAAATCGCATGAAGAAGGACGACCTGTTTCAATCACTGACCTACGTGGTTCTGGTGCTCTACGCCAACTGTCTGATACTATCATCGCACTTGAACGTAATCAGCAAGGTGATACTCCTAACGTTGTTCAGCTTCGTCTACTCAAGTGTCGCTTTACAGGTGATACTGGAGTGGCTGGACACCTCGAATACAACAAGAAGACCGGGTGGCTTGAACCGATTAGCTTCACTGGCAGCAGCGGAGAAGAGGATAGCGGCTCGTGGGAAGATACCGACTTCTAAGGAGGAGTACATTGCTAAGAAAACTTAAAGCTCGCTACCATCGGTTCATGTACAAATGGTGGAGCGACGAAGCAACCTGCCTGTCCAACATTCTGGGAGACCAGAGGTTCGACTCTAAGGCGTGGAAGAAGGCTAACCGTAAGTTCATGTACCACTTCTTGCGTACAGACTTCTAGGTCTAGACTCAAGGTCATTCACATCGAGTGGCCTTTATGATTAGACTAAACGGAGGATTAACCATGTTTGACCTTAAGAGTATCTGGGGTTCTGACATCGAGACAAACGGTCTCCTTGATACAGTATCCCAGTTTCACTGTGGGGTCCTGATTAACGCCGAGTCGAATAAGACCCTTAAGTATGGGGTAGCTCCTATGGTCGGTATCGTCGGTGGCTTCAAAGAGTATGTTCATAAAGTGGAAGAGATTGCCGCATCACCTGATGGTATGCTGGTATTCCACAACGGTATCAACTATGACGTCCCTGCTATTGACAAGCTGAAACGTCTGTACTTTGGGAAACGATTTAACTTCCCGAAACACAAGATGATTGATACCTTGGTACTGGGGCGCTTGATGTACCCAAACATTAAGTTCTCAGACATGGGCGCGGTAAAAGCTGGTCGTCTGCCACCTAATATGATGGGACGTCAGTCTCTTGAGGCTTGGGGTTATCGTCTCGGTGAGATGAAAGGTGAGTACAAACACGATTACGTTGCCAAGTGCAAGGAAGAAGGCATCGAATATAAGGCTGGGGACGAATGGCTGTTCCCGTCTCAGGAGATGCTGGACTATAACGTTCAAGACGTTGTGGTCACGCTGGCGTTGTTCAAGAAGTTCCTGACTGACAAGTATTACTTCCAGTCTGAACAGTTCGCTTTCGAACAGATTTATGCGTTGCGTCTGGAACATGATGCTGCGTGGACCTGTGCGAAGATGGAGCGTAACGGCTATCCGATGAACACCGAGATGGTCGAAGGCTTATATCGTGAACTCACTGTCAAACGTGCGGAGTTACTGGACAAGCTGCGTTCGACTTTCGGTAGCTGGTATGCACCAAAGGGTGGCAAGGAGTTCTTCCGGCATCCACGGACAGGCAAGGACCTTCCGAAGTATCCACGAGTCGTGTATCCTAAGGTCGGGTCAGTATTCAAGAAGCCGAAGAACAAAGCTCAACGCTTAGGTCTGGAGCCTTGCGAGTTCGACTCACGAGACACGATGGAAGGAGCACCATTCACACCAATAACTTACGTTGAGTTTAACCCGGGAAGCGGAGACCACTTAGCGAAAGTCTTGATGGAGCGTGGCTGGGAGCCTGTAGGCTTCACTGACACCGGGAAACCTGTAGTCGATGACGAGACGTTGGAACACGTTAAGTTACCAGACGCAGAGGCTCAGGCTTGCGTAGAGCTGGTCCGTGAGTATCTGGTAGTCCAGAAGCGCATCGGTCAGGCAGCTGAAGGTAAGAACGCATGGTTGAAACTTGTAGGTCCAGACGGACGTATGCACGGTTCAATCAACCCATGCGGTGCAGTAACCGGACGTGCGACTCATAGTTCACCAAACATGGCTCAGGTCCCTGCTAACGGTGCTCCGTATGGTGAGATTTGCCGTGGTGCTTTCGGTGCAGCTTGGAACAAGACGGATGGTAAGCCAGACCCTTGGATTCAAGTAGGTGTGGATGCTTCCGGTCTTGAGCTTCGTTGTCTAGGGAACCGAGCGGCTCCGTTTGATGGTGGTGAATACGCCAAGACTGTGGTCGAAGGTGACATCCACTGGGCCAACGCAGTAAACGCTGGGTTAGCACCTAACGTCCAACGCGATAAGTCGAACCACGACCATGACGCTTTCCGTAACAACGCTAAGACGTTCATCTATGCGTTCCTGTATGGTGCAGGGGCAGCTAAGATTGGACTGATAGTAGGCGGTGGGAAGAAGGAAGGCTCGGCCTTGATGAAGAAATTCATTGAGGGCACACCAGCTATCAAGGACCTGCGAGATGCTGTGCAGAATACGCTCATCTCAGAGTCGAAGTGGGTAGATGGTGAGAACATCGTGAAGTGGAAACGTCGCTGGCTGAAAGGTCTGGATGGTCGCCGCATTCACATCCGGTCGCCACACTCAGCACTTAACGCTCTACTTCAGGGTGATGGTGCGGTTGTCTGTAAAACGTGGTTCACTTGGCTTGAGAGGAACCTAGAAGCTAAGGGCTACGTGCATGGCTGGGATGGTGACTTTGCGATTATGGCTTTTGTCCATGATGAAGTTCAAGTTGCCGCAAGGACTATGGAAATAGCTGAGGACATCGTTAAGGTGGCGCAATCCACAATGCGAGAGGTTGGAGAGTTCTACAAGTTCAAGTGTGTACTTGACACCGAGGGAAAGATAGGGGATACGTGGCGAGAATGTCACTAAGGAGATAAGATGGGAGGTGTGGCAACCTTGCACTTCCATAAGATGCCTACTGGATGTATCGTCTGTGTATCACATCGTCGTAATCATGACGGATACTTTCGGTACACGGTAGGCTCTGCCCGTAAGCCGGGACGCAAAGCGTTTATGTTCCACCGATGGGTGTGGGAGCAGAAGCGCGGACCTATACCAGATGGCTACGAGATAGACCATTTGTGCTTGAACCGTGGGTGCTGCAACATAGAGCACCTACAGTGTATTCCAAAGCGCGAACACGTCATTAAGACGAACCGTGAGCGCAAACTTGTTAAGAAGGAGTGTCACTAGTGGCTATTACTAAACGTATTCGCGTGAGTTTTGACTTGAAGATGGTTGTCAGCTCAAAGGAAGAAGAGACTGTGTGTCGTCAGCTTGCTGCGGCGACTAAGGCCTATGCTGATGGTGAGAAGCTGGATGGACTTCAGTTGGCTATGGTCAAAACAGCAATCGAGTCAGGACCTGACTCTGCTCTTGAAATTCCCATCAAGAAGGTCATCAAAAAGGAGCTGGTAGATGCCTTTGGTGAGGGTCAGTTCGGGATGTCCAACCTGCGATTCGAGGTCAAGCAATGAGTGAATACTTACGGGTCCTTGCGGCCCTTAAGTCCTGCCCGAAGACCTTTCAGTCCAACTATGTGCGCAACAACGCTGCACTTGTGGCTGAGGCTGCGAGTCGTGGACATCTGAGCTGCCTGTCTATGGATGGGCGTAACAACGGTGCGTGGGAGATTACTGCTGCTGGCACCAAGTTCCTGAACCAACACGGAGGCTGTCTGTAATGACCATAAGGGCGTATTGGCGGTCAGGAACCGTAAGTCTTATCAACATGTGGAGGACTGAATGTCTGAAAAGAAAATAGCTCTGGTGCTAGATGGTGATTACCTAGTGTTCTCATCTATGGCTGCGGCTGAGGATGAGACAGATTGGGGCGATGATATTTATACTCTGATTTGTGACCACGCCAAGGCTCGTCGTATCCTTGAGAACACCATCTCTGAAATCGTTAAGAAGCGCAAGGCGTGGAAAGACGCTAAGATTGTGATGTGTTTCACTGACGATTACAACTGGCGTAAGGACGTTCTGCCTACCTATAAGGCTAACCGTAAAAGGTTCTCGCAAGCCTGTAGGTTACAAGAAGTTCGTAGCCGAAGTGATGGCTGACCCACGGTTCAACAGCTTCCTTCGTCCTACGCTTGAGGGTGATGACTGTATGGGTATCATCGGGACGCGACCTCAGATTGTAGGTTGTGACCATGCGGTTCTGGTATCCTGCGATAAGGACTTCAAGACCATCCCGAACTGTGAGTTCTTCTGGTTAACCACTGGTGAAATCCTGAGTCATACGACTGCCGAGGCAGACTACTGGCACATGGAGCAGACCATCAAGGGTGACACTACAGATGGCTATGGTGGCATTCCGGGGATGGGTGAGGATACCACTCGTGCGTTCCTTGACGAGCCGTACTACTTCGTACAGGAGAGTCGTGAGCTTAAGACTGGTAAGAACAAAGGCCAGATTAAGACTGAGTGGAAGAAGTATCCAAAGCGTGAAGACATGACGCTGTGGGATTGCATGGTGACTCTGGCTGCTAAAGCTGGGATGACTGAACAGGAGCTGCTGGTCCAAGCTCAGGTCGCTCGTATTTGCCGAGCATCCGACTACGACCCTAAGTCCAAGGAGGTCATCCTGTGGACACCATCCATGTAATCTACTGGGCCGGACTTCTGGCCCTTTACTGCATGTACAAGTGGTTCGGGTCGAACAACCGTCCTAAACACTGAGTCTAACCGATAGTCATATCCTATCAATCCAACAGTCATCCATAGGTGAAACACTAAACTATCACTATAGGGACTTTAGGACCTAAGATATGACTATAAGATAGACTTTAGTCTTAACTTAAAGAGGAGATTCAAGATGGCTATTAATGCTATTGAAAACGTTGTTAAGCAGTTACAGGAAGAAAGACTTGATGTCCCGAACATCTCCCAGTCTGCCATCCAGTTCCTGCACGTACTATTCAACGCAAGCTACGCTGAGAAGACGGGAGCTATCAGTCTCCTCAAGCAGCAGGGATACAGCGATGCGTTCATTGCCGGGTTTATCAAGGGTCTCCAGTATTGCTCTGACACTCTCGACTCTGCGATTGCTATGCGTCGTGAGCTGAAAGATACCGTTCAGTTCGATTAACTGTAGGAGGGACTATGTGTTTCAGTCCAAAGATTAGCACTCCGAAGCCTTCGGTCCAAGCACCTGAACCAGCACCTCTTAGTGAGGAAGTTGCGTCAGTTGACATCGGGGCTGAATCGGATGTGGACACCAACGAGACCAAAGGTATCAAAGACCTGAAGGTCAAGAAGGAGTCTGCACCTAAAGATAAATCGTCAGTTAGCCGCGCTATGCGAGCCTCTGGCTTCAACATGGGGTAAGACAATGCTACCATATCTCAACTCACGCGAAGGTCGCCACATGTGCGCTTGTCGCCTCTGGGAAGACGGGCAGTCTAACTTCAAGTCATTCGAGGACTTCAAGGCTCATACTTACCGTATGGCTGATGAGTTCGACGGTGAAGAGTACACAATCTACGATGTCTCAGGTCAACCAGTAGCGTATCTCTACATGCTGGCTACCGCATCTTGGCACCGACCGACTCCCGGTCTTGACCTTTCAATCATCGCTATTCGTCGTGACTCGCAGTCCTCCCGCAAGGTTCTTGAGACTGTCAGGCACATCATAGACGAAGAGTGCAAGCGTTGGGGCCTTGGCTGGTATTCTCGTGTCAAGCATGTTTCTGGGTCGGTAGACATCGTAACAACTAAGGAGATTAATCGTGGGTAAATCAATCAGTAAGGCTTTCAAGAAAGTAGTAAAAGGTGCGTTAGGGACCGTTGGTCTTGGCTCTGAAGATGCGCCTAAGGTTGTTGAGGCTCAGACCCCAGCAGCACCAGTGGAAGTACCGAACGACAAAGTGGATGATGTGGATACTGAATCAACCGCATCTGACGAGAAGAAAGTGAAGCGTTCCGGTAAGCGGAGCCTTCAGGTCTCTCGCACCTCTGGTGGCGGTATTTCTATTTAAGGAGGTGACGAATGGCTGAACGTGAAGGGTTCGCTGCTGAAGGGGCCAAAGCAGTCTATGACCGACTGAAGAACGGTAGACAGCCATATGAGACACGCGCTCAGAACTGTGCTGCTGTCACTATCCCGTCACTGTTTCCTAAGGAGTCCGATAACTCGTCTACTGAGTACACAACTCCGTGGCAAGCTGTAGGTGCTCGCTGCTTGAACAACTTGGCTGCAAAGCTGATGTTGGCGTTATTCCCTCAGTCACCGTGGATGCGACTGACGGTCTCAGAATATGAGGCCAAAACCTTGAGTCAGGACTCAGAGGCTGCTGCTCGTGTTGACGAAGGTCTGGCTATGGTCGAGCGTGTACTGATGGCCTACATGGAGACTAACAGTTTCCGTGTCCCATTGTTCGAAGCTCTGAAGCAGCTTATCGTCTCCGGTAACTGTCTGCTCTACATTCCAGAGCCTGAACAGGGTACTTACAGTCCTATGCGAATGTACCGCTTAGTGTCCTACGTTGTTCAACGTGATGCTTTCGGTAACATCTTGCAGATTGTGACTCTCGACAAGGTAGCGTTTAGTGCTCTACCGGAAGACGTGAAGTCTCAACTCAACGCAGACGACTATGAGCCTGACACCGAGCTGGAAGTGTATACGCACATTTACCGTCAGGACGACGAGTATCTACGCTATGAGGAAGTGGAAGGCATTGAGGTAGCAGGGACCGATGGTTCTTACCCACTGACTGCATGTCCGTACATCCCGGTACGAATGGTTCGACTGGATGGTGAAGACTATGGTCGTTCTTACTGCGAGGAGTATCTGGGAGACCTGAACTCGCTGGAGACGATTACAGAAGCTATCACCAAAATGGCTAAGGTAGCCTCCAAGGTGGTGGGCCTCGTTAACCCGAACGGTATCACGCAACCTCGTCGTCTGAACAAGGCGGCTACAGGTGAGTTCGTGGCTGGTCGCGTTGAGGACATAAACTTCCTGCAACTGACGAAGGGTCAGGACTTTACGATTGCCAAGTCAGTGGCTGACGCTATCGAGCAACGTTTAGGCTGGGCCTTCCTTCTTAATAGTGCTGTTCAGCGTAATGCCGAGCGAGTCACTGCTGAAGAGATTCGCTATGTTGCTGGCGAACTGGAGGCGACCTTAGGTGGTGTGTACTCAGTACAATCCCAAGAGCTTCAGTTACCTATCGTCCGTGTGCTGATGAACCAGCTTCAGTCTGCTGGCATGATTCCTGACCTTCCGAAAGAAGCGGTAGAGCCTACGGTCTCCACTGGTCTGGAAGCTCTGGGCCGTGGTCAGGACTTGGAGAAGCTGACTCAGGCAGTCAACATGATGACTGGTCTTCAGCAGCTCTCTCAGGACCCGGACATCAACTTGCCGACCCTTAAGCTGCGACTTCTGAACGCTCTGGGTATCGACACCGCTGGCCTACTCCTGACGCAAGACGAGAAGATGCAACGTATTGCTGAACAATCCGCTCAAGGAGCTGTGGTCAACGGTGCGTCTGCTGCTGGTGCTAACATGGGTGCTGCTGTAGGTCAGGGAGCTGGTGAGGACGTGGCTCAAGCCTAAACTATCACTATAGGAACACCGAAAGTAAGAGCGACTAAGCCGACCATATGGTAGCCGTTAGTCCCACACTGCAAGTAGGTGTTTACCTATTAACGACTTAAAGGAGAATGACTCAATGTCTCAATCAGTTTATGCCGAGTTCGGCGTTAGCTCTAATGCAATCACTGGTTCCGTTGAGGACCTGAACGAACACCAGAAGTCTATGCTTGAACAGGACGTAGCTGTTCGTGATGGCGATGACGCTATTACCTTCAAGCAACTGGAAGCCGAAAACGAAGCGGCGACCGAAGAAGACGAGAACGTCGAAGAGACTGAAGGTGAAGAAGACCACGAGTCAGATGACGAAGAGTCTGAGACCGATGGTGAGCAGCCTGAGTTCATCGAACTTGGTGATGCACCGAAAGAGCTGACCGAAAGTGTCACCGCTCTGGATGAAAACGAAGCTGCATTCGACGACATGGTGTCTTCTGCCGTAGAAGCTGGCAAGGTCACTGCTGATGAAATTACCGCTATCAAGGCTGAATACGCCAAGGACGGTAAGCTGTCTGACGCATCCTACGCTAAGTTGCAGGAAGCAGGCTATACCAAGCGTTTCGTAGATTCGTTTGTCCGTGGTCAGGAAGCTCTGGCTGAACAGTATGCTGCTGGTGTGGTTCGCTACGCTGGTGGTGCTGAACAGTTTAATCGCATCCTGTCACACCTTGAGTCCAACGACCCGTCAACTCGTGAAGCACTGGAAGCTGCTATCGTTCGTAAGGACATTGCGACTACCAAAGCTCTGCTGAATCTGGCTGGCAAGACTCTGGGTAAAGCTGTGGGCGTTAAACCCCAGCGTACCATCACCAATCAGGCTAAACCTGTGGTCGCACCTAAGGCTCCTCAGACCGAAGCATTCAGCTCTAAGGCTGACATGATTAAGGCTATGAGTGACCCGCGATACCTGCGTGACGCTAAGTACACGATGGAAGTTCGCGCTAAGGTAGCCGCCTCAAGCCTGTAGGACTAAACTATCACTATAGGGAGACCAAGAGACAGACTCAAGGTTTCCTATTACTTCAGTCCATACGGATTGGGCGTACAGTAAGTAATAAACTTTATCTTTCAATTGAATAGGAGAATTATCATATGGCAAACGTTCCGGGTCAGAAAATTGGTACAGACCAAGGTAAAGGCAAATCCAGTTCCGACGCTCTAGCGTTGTTCCTGAAGGTATTTGCTGGTGAAGTCCTGACCGCATTCACTCGCCGCTCTGTAACTGCTGACAAACATATTGTCCGTACCATTCAGAACGGTAAGTCTGCTCAGTTCCCGGTCATGGGTCGCACATCTGGTGTGTATCTGGCTCCGGGTGAGCGACTGTCCGATAAGCGTAAAGGTATCAAACATACCGAGAAAGTGATTACCATTGACGGTCTGCTGACTGCCGATGTGATGATTTTCGACATTGAAGACGCGATGAACCACTATGACGTGGCTGGCGAGTATTCCAACCAGTTGGGTGAAGCTCTGGCTATCGCTGCCGATGGTGCGGTGCTTGCTGAAATGGCTATCCTGTGTAACCTCCCGGCTGCATCCAACGAGAACATCGCAGGTCTGGGTACTGCGTCCGTACTGGAAGTTGGTAAGAAAGCTGACCTCGATACCCCGGCTAAACTGGGTGAAGCAATCATCGGTCAACTGACCATTGCTCGTGCGAAGCTGACCTCCAACTACGTTCCTGCTGGTGACCGTTACTTCTACACCACGCCTGACAACTACTCTGCAATCCTCGCGGCTCTGATGCCGAACGCTGCTAACTATGCTGCGCTGATTGACCCAGAGACTGGTAACATCCGTAACGTGATGGGCTTCGTTGTTGTTGAAGTTCCGCATCTGGTACAGGGTGGTGCTAGGTGAGACCCGTGGTGAAGATGGTATCACTATCGCTTCCGGTCAGAAACACGCATTCCCGGCGACTGCTGCTGGCGACGTTAAAGTTGCTATGGACAACGTTGTGGGTCTGTTCTCTCACCGTTCTGCTGTGGGTACTGTGAAGCTGCGTGACTTGGCGCTGGAACGTGACCGTGACGTCGATGCTCAGGGCGACCTTATTGTTGGTAAGTACGCTATGGGTCATGGTGGTCTGCGTCCTGAAGCGGCTGGCGCACTGGTTTTCAGCCCAGCGGCGTAAGCACCTTTAGCCAACCTAACGTCGCTACAGTAGCGGCTGCACCTGAAGAGGAGACTCTAACTCCTCAACAGAAAGCTGCGCGTACTCGTGCTGCGAACAGGGCCGCTAAACTGGCTGAGTCCAACAACTAATTGAAACCCCTTGGGTGCCTTCGGGTGCTTGAGGGGTTTTTTTGCTTAAAGTGAGGATGATTATGTTTTACTTACTTACAGCCTTGGGACTATTTGTTAGTTTCTGGGCGTTTATATTATTAACCGGACCATGCAGTCCTTACGACAGATAGGAGGGAGTATGGCTCAATACATTCCACTGAATGCTAACGATGACTTAGACGCCATCAACGATATGTTAGCTGCTATCGGTGAACCAGCAGTCCTACAGCTTGACGAGGGGAACGCTGACGTCTCGAACGCTCAACGTATCCTACATCGTGTCAATCGTCAGGTCCAAGCTAAAGGCTGGAACTTTAATATCAACGAAGCTGCTGTCCTGACACCTGATGTCCAAGACAATAGGATTCGATTCCTGCCGTCATACCTTCGTGTAATGACCGCTGGGGCCACCAGCTACTACAGCAACATGGGTGGATACCTGTACGACCTTTCCACTCAGTCAACCACTTTCACCGACCCTATCACGGTAGAGCTTGTGGAGATGAAACCATTCTCTGAGATGCCTGTGGTCTTCAGGGACTACATCGTCACTAAAGCTAGTCGTGAATTCAACGCTAAGTTCTTCGGTAGCCCAGAGTCAGAGCTATACCTTCGTGAGCAGGAAGCAGAACTCTATCAGCAGGTTATGGAGTACGAGATGGACACTGGTCGCTACAACATGATGTCTGACATCGGGAGGGACTAATGGCTAGTCACAACCTGAAGATTCACCGCCAGCACTTTGGTCCGGTACAGCTAGGTCTAAAGACAGCAGAGCTGAGACTTAACGACAGGGACTTTAAGGTTGGCGATTGGCTTATCCTGAATGAGTGGGACAACGGGTATACTGGACAACAGGTAGCTCGTAAGGTTGTCCACATTGCTGACGTTGGTGATATCGCCGAAGGATACGTCCTAATGAGTATGATTTAAGGAGGGCACATGCCGCTTATCACACAAAGCATAAAAAATCTTAAAGGTGGCATTAGCCAGCAGCCTGATATACTGAGGTTCTCAGACCAAGGCGAGGCACAGGTTAACTGCTGGTCATCCGAGAGCGATGGCCTCCAGAAGCGCCCACCTACAGTCTTCAAGCGACGTCTTAGCATCGACGTTGGGAGCAACCCTAAGTTCCACCTGATTAACCGTGACGAGCATGAGCAGTATTACATCGTGTTCAATGGGTCCAACATTCAGGTAGTTGACTTGAGTGGTAATCAATACTCAGTGTCCGGTGCGGTAGATTACGTTAAGTCCTCCAACCCACGAGATGACATCCGTGTCGTTACCGTGGCAGACTATACGTTCGTCGTTAACCGTAAGGTTGTCGTCAAAGGTGGAAGCGAGAAGTCACACTCTGGTTATAACCGCAAAGCACGAGCTTTAATTAACCTGCGTGGTGGGCAGTATGGTCGAACCCTTAAGGTGGGAATCAATGGAGGCGTTAAGGTTTCGCATAAGTTGCCAGCAGGTAATGATGCCGAGAATGACCCTCCTAAGGTTGATGCTCAAGCCATTGGTGCAGCTCTGAGAGACCTTCTTGTTGCTGCCTATCCTACCTTCACGTTTGGCCTTGGGTCTGGCTTCCTGTTAATCACTGCCCCTGAAGGGACCGACATTAACTCAGTGGAGACGGAGGATGGCTACGCTAACCAGCTAATAAGCCCAGTCCTAGACACTGTGCAGACAATCTCTAAACTACCTCTTGCCGCTCCTAATGGGTATATCATTAAGATTCAAGGTGAGACAAACAGTAGCGCCGATGAATACTACGTGATATATGACTCCAACACTAAGACGTGGAAGGAGACAGTGGAGCCGGGAGTTATCACTGGGTTCGATGTCACCACAATGCCACATGCTCTGGTCAGACAGTCTGATGGCTCCTTTGAGTTCAAGACTCTGGATTGGTCCAAGCGTGGTGCGGGTAACGATGACACAAACCCTATGCCTAGCTTCGTGGATGCTGCGATTAATGATGTGTTCTTCTACAGGAACAGACTTGGGTTCTTGTCGGGTGAGAACGTAATCATGAGCCGTTCAGCCAGCTACTTTGCGTTCTTCCCTAAGAGTGTGGCGACACTGAGTGATGATGACCCTATTGATGTAGCTGTAAGTCACCCTCGTATCTCAATCCTGAAGTATGCCGTTCCGTTTAGCGAGCAGCTACTACTTTGGTCTGACGAGGTGCAGTTCGTCATGACAAGCTCTGGGGTCCTTACCTCGAAGTCTATCCAGCTTGATGTAGGCTCAGAGTTTGCCTTAGGAGATAACGCCAGACCGTTCGCTGTAGGACGCTCAGTCTTCTTCTCAGCTCCTCGTGGGTCATTCACCAGTATTAAGCGATACTTCGCTGTAGCAGATGTGTCTGACGTGAAGGATGCCGATGATACCACTGGTCACGTACTGTCCTATATCCCTAACGGGGTGTTTGACATTCAAGGTACAGGGACTGAGAACTACATCTGCGTCAACTCTACAGGTGCATACAACCGAATCTACATCTACAAGTTTTTGTTTAAGGACGGCGTACAACTTCAAGCCTCTTGGTCGCACTGGGAGTTCCCTAAAGCTGATAAGATTCTGGCGTCTGCGTCGATTGGCTCTACCATGTTCATTGTTCGTCAGCACCAAGGCGGCGTGGACCTTGAGCACCTTAAGTTCATCAAGGAGGCAACTGACTTTCCATTAGAGCCATATAGACTACACATTGACTCCAAGGTGTCTATGGTAATTCCAATTGGCTCATATAATGCTGACACATATAAGACTACGGTTGACATTGGTGCTGCTTATGGTGGCAACGCTCCGTCTCCCGGTCGGTACTATCTGATTGACAGTCAGGGTGCCTACGTGGACCTTGGTGAATTGACAGACATCTCAACTGTGGCTCTACTAAATGGCGATTGGTCAGGACGTACAGTGTTCATCGGACGGTCTTATCTGATGTCCTACAAGTTCTCACGGTTCCTGATTAAGATTGAAGACGAGAGTGGCACTCAGTCTGAAGACACTGGACGCCTACAACTTCGTCGGGCTTGGGTCAACTACAAGGACACTGGCGCTCTTAGACTCATTGTCAGAAACGGTGAGCGGGAGTTCGTGAACACCTTTAATGGGTACACCCTTGGTCAGCAAACCATCGGGACTACCAACATTGGGGATGGTCAGTATCGCTTCGCTATGAATGGTAACGCATTAACCACGAGTCTAACCTTAGAGTCCGACTACCCTACCCCAGTGTCAATCGTTGGGTGTGGCTGGGAGGCGTCATACGCTAAGAAAGCTCGTTCCGTCTAACTTATTGAAGGGCCTATAGATTTACCTTAACTATCACTATAGGGACTATAGGCCCTTAAGGTTATAAGGAGACTTTATGTATATTCGCAAGGCTACGGAACCAGATGTCCACTACTTTCTGTGGCATCTTTCAGCAGATGATGTTAATGAGTGCAAAGCAAACTATGGGTCAACCGTTGGTCTCTCTGAAAGACTGCTTAAGCACCTATCTCCGTCATCTGTGGTTTTAACGAACGGTGTAGGCGAAGTGTTTGCCTATGGTGGAAACCAAGGGGATAACGTATGGTTCTTGACTTCCGGTCTTGTCTATAAGCTGAGACCTAAAGAGAAGCGAGAGTTCATAAAGCGTATCTCTGAGTACAGGGACTTAATGTTAGACCAATACGGGACCATCTGGAACTACGTGTGGTCAGGCAATAAGTCTCACATTAAATTCTTGAAGTTGCTTGGCGCTAAATTCCATGATGATTGGACTGTAAGCCCAGTAACTGGTGAGCGTTTTCAACTATTCACTATCTCTAAGGAGGACGTATGTGCGAGCCAGTAAGTATCGGCATGGGTATTATGGCTGTAGCTGGTGCCACTATGTCCGCATCCCAACAGGCCAAGGCTGAAGGAGCAGCAATTGACGCTCAGAACCGACAGGCTCAGGAAATGGTTAAGCAGATGAACTACTCTGACGCCAACCTGAGGATGCAGGAGCGAGACCTGAAGGAGCAGCAGATGGCTGAACTGACAGAGACAACGCTCAACGGTATCCGCAATCAGGGTATGGTCCGAGCTGCGGTGGCTGAGTCCGGTCTGGAAGGTAACTCTATGGACAGGATTGAACGTCAGGTCGCAGGAGATACAGTCAAGGAGCGAGCAGGGATTACCGAAAGTTACAACCGCGACTATGCGGCTATCTTCGGGAACCGTATCGCCAACATTGAGAACACAAAGTCTGCTATCCGTGGTCAAGGTAAAATCATCAAGACCAGCCCACTGGCTCATGCACTTAATGTTGCTAACGCCGGGATGCAAGGCTACGCCGCTGGTAAGTCAATCTCTGGAGAGTCCAGCTCTGGGGGTTCTGCACCAATTAGTGCTGCTAAAGGCACACCTACAGGTCATAGCTAAGAGGAGGACTAATGGCTAGTAATATTGAATCAGCTCTGGCTAATCGGACTATGGGTCGTGGCAGAGCGCCGGGTAAAACTATCGCCGTCAACTATCAAGCAGCAAACGTTCAGGCTCCCACTGGGGACTCCGGGCTGGCTCGTGCATTAACTAACTTCGTTGAGTCTGGGACAGGATTGTACAAGCAGTTCAAGGACGATGAGAAGACCAGAGCTGACGAGCGGTCTAACGAGATTATCCGTAAGTTGACACCTCAACAAAGACGTGAGGCTATCCAGAACGGCACATTGCTGTATCAGGATGACCCTTACGCTATGGAAGCACTTCGAGTCAAGACTGGTCGTAATGCTGCCTTTGCTGTAGACGACGAGATTAACGTTAAGATTCAGAACGGTGAGTTCCGTACACGTCAGGAAATGGAAGAATATCGCCACCAGCGACTTCAGGATGCCGCTAAGTCCTATGCTGAAGAGGCGGGTATTAACCCTACCGACGAGTTCTTCCAGCGTGGATTCAACGATAACATCACGGACAGAAACATCGCTATCTATGGGTCTTTCAATAAGTATTTCAGCAAGCAGTCTGAAGAGACAGCAATGTTGAACACGCGTATTGAGATGAACTCATTCCTGAACGATGGCGACCTGATGCGTTCACCTGAGTCTGGCAAGACATTCATGTCCTACCTTCGTGATGGACTGACTACTGCTGCTATCCCCTCGGACCAGCGAGCGCGGGAGGTCATTACCCAGACGGTCCGTGACGCAATCCAGAAGTCAGGCGGCTCAAACTTCCTACAGCAAGTACGAGGCGAGCGAATCACCCTTAACGGCGTGGATGCTACAGTCGAAGAGATTGTAGGACCTGATGTCTTCAACGCTGCTATTGTTGAGGCACAAGGAACTGAGTACAAGCTGGTGGCTAAGTATCAGGAAGACTTAGCGTTAGGCGTTCAGTCTGCGATTCTTCAGGACGACCCAACCATCGGTCTTGCCCAGATTCAGAAACTCAAGGAGCAGAACAACCTGCTTCAGCCGGGTGAAGAACTTACGCCTCAGCGTCAGATGCTTATTAATGCCGAAGCCAGCTTACTGGAAGCGGTAAAGCGTAAGTCTGCTGAACAGGCGAAGGAGAACACTAAGTTAATCCAGACCCAGAACAAGCAACTTGTCATCGACCAAGTGTATCAGCGACGTCTGGCTGGAGACAACGTGTCCACCAACTATGAGGACCTTCCGGTCTCTGAATCCACAGGAGAGTTTAAGCGTTCAGACATGAACAACTATGCGTCTGCTAAGCTACAGCAGATTGACCAGATGGACATCCCTGAGGCTGCTAAGGACGCACAGAAGGTGGCATTGTTAAGAGCTGACACTAACAACGGTCCGTTCCGTAATGCCTTCCAGACGCTTACTCAGGACGCTGCTGGTGAGTGGCAAGCTGCTGTCATCCGTGGACAGTACGACCCAGACAAGATGAAACGCTTCGAGTCTCTTCGTCGTGCCTATACTCAGGACCCTTCAAGTTTCGCTGCTCTGTACCCTGACCAAGCTCAGTTGTTCTCTACGTTCGATCAGATGGACAAGATGGGTCTGGACCCTCAGACGATGATTGAAGCTGATAAGCAAGCTGCAAGTCAAAGCCGTGAGATGCGCATGGAGTCAGACAAGGCGTGGCAGGAGTTGAAGAACGACTCCAAGAACACACAGTTGTCTCGCCTCCCAACGTCTCTGGATTCAAGTGCTCGTAAGGTCTGGGACTCATGGTACTATCGTACAGGTAACGCTGACGCTGCAACTCAGCAGACTCAACGCTGGCTGAATGAAAATACCGTAACGTTCCAGTCTGAAGGTTCTGACGGTAAGTCCATCGGCATGGTGTCAAAGCACCAGCTTATGGTAGGGGATAACCCAGAGTCGTGGCAGGTTGGTCGAGACATTATCGACACCGCTCGTAAGCAGCTCATTAAGGCCAACCCTTGGGTAGTGAACTCTCAGTTGTCCGTTGTTGAACAGAACGGCTCTATCTTCCTCCAAGACGCTACAGGGACTATTCGTATTCGATACGATAAAGAACTTGTAGGTAAACTCTACCGCGAACAGCAGCAGAAGGCACAAGATGCCGCATATGCTCAGGCAGAACGTGACGCTAACAAGCGAGCGCGTATCGTCGGGACTAAAGCTGCTGGTGACAAACGTCGAGCTGACCGAGAGGCCAACATCGAGAAGCGCGGTGGGGTGTACAATGACGTCTCACTAGAGGGTATCGCAAATACACTAATCGGTAAGGAGTAAACATGAAGAACGGGACAGCCAGTGAGAGACTGGCAGAACTGTCAGTAGCTGAAGAGTCTGGCTGTATCCGATTCACAGGACACTTAGACGGAGAAGGATATGGAGGGATAATGGTAGCTAGGGTTAAGTATATGGCACATCGTCTCTCCTACTCCCTAAATAATGGACCAATACCAGATGGCTATGTTGTTAGGCATAAATGTGATAATCCATCATGCATAAATCCTGAACACCTTGAAGTAGGAACGCAGGCTGACAACATTGCAGATAAGGTTTCAAGAGGCCGACAGGCAAGAGGTAGTGGAGCAGGCAGAGCTATACTGACAGAGGAATCTGTTAGGGAGATACGCTCCAGTCCATTAAAAGTATCTGAGCTTTCCACCTTATACGGGGTAAGCGTCGTTTCCATACGAAATGTATTGAGGAGAAAGACATGGCAACACGTGGTGTAAGGAACGCAAATCCGGGCAATATCCGTAAGTCCAAAGACCAGTGGGAAGGTGCTATAGGCGATGATGGTGCATTCGTTATCTTCGACAGTCCTGAATCTGGGGTCCGAGCATTAGCGAAAAACCTTCAAAGCTACGGTCGCCAAGGTTATGATTCTATCGAGAAGATTATCAACCGCTGGGCGCCACCTAATGAGAACGACACTCAGTCCTACATCAACTCTGTTGTGGCTGCGACTGGTATTCCAGCAACACAAAGTATCGACCTGACTAACCCTGATGTCCTCGCCTCTCTGTCTGAGGCTATCGGCTACCATGAGACAGGCTCCCGGTACGACCCTGAAGTCTATCAGAAGGGAGTCGCACGAGCACTCAAGGGCATTAGCCCAAAGACTCCACCAGTAAGCGCTAACGTATTTGACGCACTCACGGAAGGACTCAAGGCTAAACCTAAAGTAGCTCTGGGTGAGAACCTTCCGACCGCTGCTGGTCTGAATATTGAGGGTCAAGAGCCTGAAGCTCCCAACGAATCGTTCGGTGAGATGTTCTATAAGGCTACTGGCGAGACCATGCAGGAACGAGAAGACCGCTCTACGTGGTTCGGTTTCGGTGCGGCTACAGAAGCTGAAGTGAAGAACTCTATGGTCGGCGTGGCTATCCGCGCTGGTCAGACGGAGGACTCACTGGATGTCATTGGCGATGTGTTCAACCCTACCAGATGGAACAATCATAAGTGGACTCGCGAGGAGCTGGACCAGATTCGTAACGCTGGGGTCCTGCCTCAGTATTATGGAGTCATTACTGGTGGCTCCCCTCAGAACCTGACCGAGCTTATTAACTTGGCGCTTGAGAACCAGAAGTTGGACCAAGAGAAGGCCAAGGCTGGGACTGGCGCTCAGTTAGCTGCTGGTGTTATTGGTGCTGGCGTGGACCCTCTGACATACGTTCCTATTGCTGGACAGGTTGGTAAGGGCGCTAAGCTGGTCAATAAGATGTTCACCGTGGCTGCTCAATCTGGAGCACTGGCTGGTGTGTCTGAGATGGCCCGTACCTCAGTGGCTGGTGGTGACGCTCATGTGTCGGAAGCTATACTTGGTGGTGCTCTCTTCGGGGGTGGTATGACTGCTATCGCTGATGGTTTAGGCAGAGCCTTAGGTCGCAACACTAACGAGTTCGCTGGTCCAGCTACACGTCTGGAAGCTCGTGAGACAGCCCGTAACGTTGATGGTCAGGACCTGTCTCGTCTCCCTATTCAGGAAGGTGAGCCGACCTTCAGTCATCAAGGAGTTAAGTTCGCTGACGTTCCGAATGAGCCGGGTAGTGTACGACTTGAAGATGGTTCAATACTGATTGGTGAGAACCCTCTGAACCCTAAGACACGTAAGGTCTTTGACGAAGTGATTGAGCCTGAACGTGCCGCTGCTGGTGTGAACCTTGGTGGTCTGACTGAGATTGGCCTGAAGCTGCTTCGGTCCGAGAACCCTGAGATTCGTGGAGTCGCTGCTGACTTAGTGCGTTCACCTACTGGTATGCAGTCTGGGGCCTCAGGTAAAATCGGGACCACTGCGTCAGACGTATTCGAGAGGCTTCGTGCTGTGGACCATCGGTTCTACAACGACATCGACGATGCGGTTACTGAGGCACTAAAGGACCCGTACTTCCAGACAGCATTCTGGCGAGACTCTGGAGCATTCCGTCAGGACATCTACCAGCGTGTGTCTATGGCTATCGAAGATGGTAGCGGAAACCTGAAGGCTGAACTGACTCCGGGAGAACTTAAAGTCTATGACCTACTGAAGAACCAGTTTGACGCCAAGCGTGAGATGATGGAGAACCCGGCGATGTTTGGTCGTCCAGACGCTCAGTCTATCTTTCCGGGTAGCCGATTCAAGGGAACCTACGTCCCACATGTGTATAGCAAACAGATGAAGGAGCTGTACATCAAGGAGCTTGGGAGTCCAGAGGCGTTGCAGGAGGCCATCAAGAAGTCATGGTTGACCAGCTATGCGTCTCGACCTGAAGTCAAGAAACGCGTGGACGAGGCACTCTTAGAGTCTGACCCTACGTTGACTCCAGAGGGACTTGCTGCTGCGGTCGATAAGTACGCCAACGATAAGGCTTACGGTATCTCCCACACCGAGCAGTTCGAACGTTTATCCGTAATGGAAGAGAACATCAACGGTCTGGTTGGTCTGGAGAACAACAGCTTCCTTGAGGCTCGTAACCTGTTCGATAGCGATATGTCAATCGTCCTACCTAACGGTCAGACCTTCAGTGTCAACAACCTGCGTGAGTGGGACATGGACAAGATTGTCCCGGCCTACAACCGTCGAGTTAATGGCGATATTGCTATCATGGCTGGTACAGGCAAAACCACGAAGGACATGAAGGACTTGGTTGAGACCATGATGAACAAGGCTGGGGATGACGGTAAGTTGAAAGGTGAAGTATCTACCTTACGTGACACCTTGAAGATTCTAACTGGTCGTGCTCGACGTGATGGTGCTGATGATGCAGCATTCGCTACCGTGATGCGCACAATGACAGACCTATCGTTCTTCGCTAAGAATGCCTATATGGGTGTTCAGAACTTAACGGAGATTGGTGGTATGCTAGCTCGTGGTAACGTTCGTGCATTGCTACATGGAGTCCCGATGTTCCGTGACCTAGCCTTCCGTAACAAGAAGGTCGGGGCCTCAGAGATTAAGGACCTGCACAATGTTATCTTCGGTAAGGAACTGGATGACTCAATCCGTCCGTCTAAACAGGATGTCATTGACCGTCTTCGGTCTTACAGTGACCTAGGTCGTGGTACAGCTACAGCTCTGGGGACTGCCAAGTATTACACTGGTGAACTTGCAGTACGCTCCCCGTTCACTAAAGTCCTCAACGGTACGACCAACTACCTGTTAGATGCTGGACGTCAGGGGTTCCTGTCTGACATCGTGGAGCATAGTCTGACTGGCAGTAAGCGTCGGTTCGATGACCGCTGGCTGAAGACCGCTGGTATCTCTGACGAGCAGTGGAAGGGCATTAAGTCCCTAATCCGTGAGTCAGTGACTCGTGGTCCAGACGGGAAGTATACCATCAAGGACAAGAAGGCGTTCAGTCAAGACCCAAGGGCTATGGACCTGTGGCGTATGGGTGACACCATCGCTGACGAAACGTTACTACGACCTCATAAGCTGCCTAACATGGACGCCAAGGCTTATGGTCCTCTCGCTAAGACTGTCCTTCAGTTTAAGAACTTCGTCATCAAGTCCATCAACGGTAGAACCATGCGCACATTCTATAACGCCACCAAGAACAACCGAGCGATGGATGCTGCTCTATCTACCGTGATGTCTATGGGTCTGGCTGGTATCTACTACATGGCTCAAGCTCATGTCAAGGCTTACGCTATGCAGAATGGTCGAGACCGTGAATACCTCAAGCAAGCTCTGGACCCGATGATGATTGGCTATGCGGCCCTGTCCCGTAGCTCACATCTGGGTGGACCACTTGGGGTAGCTAACATTCTAGGTGGCATCGCTGGGTATGAGGATACTAAGATGCTCCGTTCGTCTATCCTACCCCGTTCACCTACAGAGAAGTCTGAACGTGCCATCGCGTATGGTGCAGCTACAAGTGGCCCTGTGATGAATGTTGTTGGTAACTTCTTGGAGCAGGTTCCAGCTTTCGGATATGCTGCTAACGTTGGTGCTTCGGCTTACAACTTAGCTGGCTACCTCAAGGCTGATACTCGTGTCAACGAGCGTGACTACATGACCGGGATGTATAATACGTTCCGTGAACTGGTTCCGAACGACCCAATTACCCAGAAGCTGTTGCTTGGAACGTTTGAGGAGCAAGGTATCCACATCAAGGACTAAACTATCACTATAGGAAACTGGAGGCGCTACCATAGGTCTCCATTTAAATCACAGAGGAGGCATAATGTCCACGATTACACAATTCCCTTCAGGAAACACTCAGTACAGGATTGAGTTCGACTACCTAGCCAGAACGTTTGTTGTGGTTACGCTGGTGAATAGCTCTAACCCTACACTGAACCGTGTACTGGAAGTTGGTAGAGATTACCGATTCCTTAATCCAACGATGATTGAGATATTGGTTGACCAATCAGGTTTCGACATCGTTCGTCTTCACCGTCAGACTGGAACTGACTTAGTGGTAGACTTCAGGAATGGCTCAGTGTTGACAGCTAGTGACCTGACCAATGCAGAGCTTCAATCTATCCATATTGCAGAAGAAGGTCGAGACCAAACGGTTGACTTAGCGAAGGAATATGCCGATGCTGCTGGTAACTCTGCTGGCAACGCTAAGGATAGCGAGGACGAAGCACGAAGAATAGCTGCGAGTATCAAGGAAGCTGGTCTATTTGGCTATATTACCCGTCGCTCCTTCGAGAAAGGCTTCAACGTTACAAAATGGAACGAGGTCCTGCTATGGGAAGCAAATGGAGAATATTATCGCTGGGATGGGGAGTTTCCAAAAATAGTTCCAGCTGGCTCGACTCCAGATAGCACAGGTGAGGTTAAATTAGGCGCGTGGGTTAGTGTCGGTGATGCTTCATTAAGAAGTGATTTATCTCAAGAAAATGGCGCAATATTTATTGATAAAGGAAAAGTTGTTAATTTTATAAAGAAAACCAGCTTTTCAACAGGTGGGGTATTAAGCAATAACAGAGAAGCTGTCAAATACAGTGACGACTACTGGTATATATGGAGTGGTTCATACCCAAAAACCATAGGGTCATCAACTCCAGATAATGACAGTAACTGGAAATGCGTAGGGCTATTGAATGGATACGCCGTGAATGATGCTCAGAACTTTGGCTTCACGGGTGGCATGGACGATGCCCTACCAGCGCTAAATGCGATGATTCGAAGCCCATTCTTCAACATGTTTTTCCCAATGGGTAGCGAAATAAATATCGCATCTGATTGGATCCTTCGTTCTAATCTGGATATTGACTTCCATGCGTCAACATTAAACTGGAAAGGCGCTGTATTCACCTTGGATGATGTGGATAACGGCAGTGAAATGGCGGTTATAAACACACCGAACTTTGCTGGAGGAACATCTGGTTCTCTCGCTAATGTTCATTTAAAGAACGCAAGCATCAAAGCGAGCGATTACGCAATAGGTATAAACCTGCGCAACACTACTAATTTCTCTCTGGAGAATGTCTATGTTGATAAAGCTCAACGGCAAGGAATTAATGTATCTAATTGCCATAACGGATGTCTTAATCAAATAACCCTGAAAGATTGCTCCCCTTTATCAGATAAAGGATTTACTAGTTCACATCTAGAGAGTTGGGGTGATGGATTGATTGTATGGTATGGAAGCACTAACGTATCTATTAATAACATTCATGTTGAGTCCGGGAATAATTCTCGCGGTGGTAGATGTGGCATAGTTGTTGATGGGTACAGTCCGGCAGGAAAGCCAGACCCCAGAAATATTAGTATTGATAATGCGTATGTTTACGGATATGACCGACCGATACATACAGAGTTGTGTGGCGTAGTTACTGTAATGAATAGCGTGTTTGAGTATAACTCCGGCTCTAATACCCACAACTTACTGCAATGTGCAGTTGTTACGTGGAACGTACTAGAGACAACGACGTATATAAACTGCACATTCAGGACGGATATGCGATTTATGAAGAACTCCGGTGCTAAGGCTAAATTTATAAAATGCAATGTGTATAAAACATCCAGTTCCGAGCCGATTTTCGTAACAGGAACAGAGAGTACAGGGCTGGTAGAATTTGATAGTTGCCTTATATCTCATGCAGGAGGTGTGTGGGGTGCGTGGAATGCCTCATTGATCTTTAATAAATGCACCCTATCGTCAGATGCGCCCGGTTCTGTTATTGATTTCGGCAGTGCAGAAGGTGCTCCAAAAGAGCTGAGAATATCCAACTCTTCCCTGAAGAACATAGGAATTACTGCTCTATTTGCTCCGGCCTTCACTGAAATTCATCTGGCTAACTCCTCGATACCGGGAGATGTTAACTGCGGAGACCATGCTCGACTGTTTGTTTCAGATTGTAATATCTACGGTGATGTGTCATGCAAATCAGTGATGCGATACTCGGGTGCTAAACCAAAATATCTGGGATTCTCGCAAAATGGAGATCAACAATATAATGGTAATTGGCTTGGAACAGGTAAGCCGGTCGCAGGAAGACCTGATGGTAGTGGCGACTGGAAACGTGGTGATACTGTGCTAAATCTTGACGCTACAGAATCAAATCCATACCTTTGGTACTGTGTAACCACTGGAACACCCGGTAGGTGGTCAGTAGCAGGCACTTTAAGTGCAGCAGATTAAATTTAACAAAACCCTGCTACCTCTGGTACCATTGGATTCCTGAACCGGGTAGAGGCTAACTACACGCTGACCAACGTATGGTAACAACTTTGGGCCACGGACGACCCGCTTTAAACTGGAGGTTTTATGATTGAGTTAGACTTCAAGAATGAGGCCCTTAAAGCCTCTCCTATCGTCGGGACCGCTGCGGCTGATGGTGCCAGTCGGTTCTTCTTTGGACTTACACTGAGCGAATGGTTCTACGTTGCAGCTATCGCGTACACCGTTGTCCAGATTGGTGTGCTAGTCTACAAAACGATTAAAGGAGGCGGTAAAACATGACGCAGATGGACTTAGAGAAGTTCCTCTTGATGCTTGATACTGAACGTGCTCGACTCATGTTGCAAGACTTGCGGGATGACACTAAGCGTTCACCTCAGCTCTACAACGCCATTGAGAAGCTACTTGCTCGTCACAACTTTGTGTTAAGTAAGGTGTCTGTGGACGAGAAGACGCTGGCTGATATGGAGGCCCTGAACGCAGAGTACGATAAGGTGCTTTCAGCGACTGAGGATAATGACACCGGGTATGGCGTTCAATAAGTGTTAGACTCAAGGTCATTACTATGTGTAGTGGCCTTTATGGTTAACACTAAGGAGGTTACATGAAAGATTCATACATAAGTGGCGGTTACTGGAAGGTTACTCGTAATGGTAAGGTTCATGGAGTTCATAGATTACTATGGGAGGAAGCCTACGGTCCTATCCCAGATGGTTACGTCATAGACCACATTGATAGGAATCCTATGAATAACGAACTGTCAAACCTTAGGTGCATACCTAAAGGCGCAAACAAGGCTAACACGGTATCCTCTAGGGAACTACCTAAAGGCGTATACTCTAGGTTTGCTAAACGTCAAGGTGTAACTGTGTATTATGGTGACATTAGGATGGGAGGTAAGAAAGAAACTCATGCGCCTACTAAGAATCTGAAGGAAGTCGTGGAATGGGCTAAGTCAACTCATAGCAGAATGCTAAAGGAGACATATGGTATTTCAAATGTTTAAGAGAGCGGCTCCGTGGTTACTTGCAGCAGTGATGTTTGCTGGTGGCTACCACACCGCTAACAATAAGTGGGAGGCTAAGGTCAATGAAGAATACACCTCGAATCTTAAGGCATCGGAAGATACAAGGCTTGCTGTCCAAGCTGAAGTCAACAAAGTGTCCAAACGGTTTCAGGACGAAATGTCCTCGCTGGAAGGCACCACTGATAGGATTATTGCTGACCTTCAGTCTGACAATAAGCGGCTGCGCATCAGAGTCAAACCTACGAGTGGAACCACGCAAAGTGACGGTCGATGCGTCATTGATGGTTACGCCGAACTTGACGAACGAGATGCTAAACGTCTTATCGCCATCGGAGTGAAAGGGGACAAATGGATTAAGGCACTTCAGGACACTGTGAGAGCCTTGCAGCAAGATAAGGAGGTATCGAATTGAGTAAAGACTTAGTGGCGCGTCAGGCGCTAATGACTGCCCGTATGAAGGCAGACTTCGTGTTCTTCCTGTTCGTTCTATGGAAAGCTCTGTCACTCCCAGTCCCGACTCGCTGCCAGATTGACATGGCGAAGAAACTATCGGCTGGGGACAACAGGCGTTTCATCCTACAGGCGTTCCGTGGTATCGGGAAGTCCTTCATTACGTGTGCCTTTGTGGTCTGGAAGCTATGGAACAACCCAGACTTGAAGTTCATGATTGTGTCGGCCTCAAAGGAACGAGCCGATGCGAACTCCACCTTCATCAAGCGAATCATCGACCTCATGCCTCAGCTTCAGGAACTCAAACCTAAGCAGGGACAGCGAGATGCGGTTATTAGCTTCGACGTTGGGCCAGCCAAGCCAGACCACTCACCTTCAGTTAAGTCTGTTGGTATCACTGGTCAGCTGACTGGTAGTCGTGCTGACATCCTGATTGCCGATGACGTAGAGGTTCCAAACAACTCAGCGACTCAGGCCGCACGAGACCGTCTGTCAGAGCTTGTGAAAGAGTTCGACGCTATCCTGAAGCCGGGAGGTACAATCATTTATCTGGGTACTCCTCAGAACGAGATGACCCTGTACCGTGAGTTGGAAGGTCGTGGGTACACCACTACTATCTGGCCTGCTCGTTATCCACGCGATAAGAAGGACTGGCAGTCTTACGGCGACCGTCTGGCTCCTATGCTTCAGGCAGAGCTGGAAGAGGACCCTGAGTCCTTCTACTGGCGTCCTACCGATGAAGTACGATTCGATGATACGGACCTGAAGGAACGTGAGCTGTCCTATGGTAAAGCTGGCTTCGCTCTACAGTTCATGCTTAACCCTAACCTGAGTGATGCCGAGAAGTACCCTCTGAAGCTCCGTGACCTTATCGTAGCAGACTTGGACCCAGCGTCTAGCCCAATGGTCTACCAATGGCTTCCTAACCCTCAGAACAAGCGTGAGGACGTTCCTAACGTTGGACTCATGGGTGACTCATACCACACGTATCAGACTGTAGGTTCTGCCTTCAGTTCGTACACCCAGAAGATTCTGGTCATTGACCCTAGTGGTCGTGGTAAAGATGAAACTGGTTATGCGGTACTGTATCAGCTCAACGGCTACATTTTCGCTATGGAAGTTGGTGGTATGCGTGGTGGTTATGAAGACTCAACGCTGGAAGCCTTGGCTAAGATTGGTAGGAAGTGGAAGGTCAACGAATACGTCATTGAGGGTAACTTCGGTGATGGTATGTACCTTGAGCTATTCAAGCCTGTAGCGGCCCGTATCCATCCTGCCGCTGTAACTGAAGTGAAGAGTAAGGGTCAGAAAGAACTCCGCATCTGTGACGTTCTGGAGCCTATCATGGGGTCTCACCGACTTATCGTCAACGCTTCGGCTATCGTTCAGGACTACCAGACAGCTGCTGACAAGGATGGTGTGCGTAACCCTATCTACTCTCTCTTCTACCAGATGACACGTATCTCTCGTGAACGTGGAGCCTTGGCACACGATGACCGACTCGATGCGCTGGCTATCGGTGTGCAGTTCTTCGTTGAGTCTATGGCTAAGGATGCCAACAAAGGCGAACGTGAAGTCACTGAGGAGTGGCTGGAGGAACAGATGGAGAACCCACGGAAAGGCTTCGAGTCCATCCACACTGAGTTCTGGGACAATGGGGTCCGGGTAACTCACAATACGGACGACGAGCTGGGACTAGGGTCCTACGTTACGTTCCACTAGATGAATGAATAACTATGGGTGAAAGCTGCATGAATACGCGGTTAGTAACCTATAGTTACTACCAGTCTAACCTACTGTTTTACAAGGAGTTTGGACTTAACTATCACTATAGGGAAGACCCCCCGGTTACTTATAGTATTACTGTAGTGAATATACATATGCAGACTTTATGCAAGACCTTAGGAGGCAGACTCCGAGTTCTTACCTAAGGCTTGCACAGATGGAAGGAGGTGATATTAATCATAATACCTCCAATACAGATAGTCACCGACCATAGATACAGGAGGTATGTAGCATATGGCAAAGACCAAAGCTGTACTTAAAGCTCTGGCGACCAATCGAGCTACATACAGGTTTCTTGCTGCTGTTCTACTTGCTGCTGGCGTTACTGCTGGAAGTCAGTGGGTCGGGTGGGTCGAGACTCTCGTATGCTCTCTGGTCTCTCAGTGTAATTAACGCAATCATGGTAACGATTCATGAGCGGAAGACCTAAGGTCAGTACGTGGATAAAGACTCACTCTACTGACCTTAGCTACTGTAGTCAAGGACTTTAGGTAACACCTTAATAGAAGCTCACTTAGGGTCATCCTACTTATTGGTCTATCCTAGTGTCGCCTGACCTACGGTCCTTGACCTACAGTAGCTGTCACCTACAGTCTTCGATGAGTTTGGACCAAAAGTTTGAGACCACATCTCACAGTTCAAGA
>CYGL01000125.1_pt1 | contig 39604 bp, 29 predicted proteins | sample 485531 | NCBI WGS metagenome assembly CYGL01 (sample SAMEA3497897, study PRJEB9818) | human gut metagenome | reverse complement strand
TAATTGGGTATCTTAGACCTATTAAGTCCTTTGGTAAGGATAGACAAATAGAGGCTAACAAAAGAGTGTATAGTAAGAATGTTGAAGTATGTTGATACCAAGGTAGTCTTTCAAGAAGTGCCTAATGAGATAACTCTTGCTATCAACATATCTAATTGTCCATGTCAATGTAAGGGCTGTCATAGCTCTTACTTGGCACAGGATATAGGTACTGAACTGACTTTCAATGAAATAAGAAAGCTTATCAAGAAGAATAGTGGAATTAGCTGTGTAGCTCTTATGGGGGGTGATGCAGAGCCAGATAAAGTAAATGTTTTGGCTTCCTTCATTATCAACCATTATAGTTCCATAAAGATAGCTTGGTACAGTGGCAGACAAGAACTTAGTAAGGATATTGAACTTAGTAATTTTGATTTTATCAAGCTCGGTCCTTACAAAGAAGAGTTTGGTCCACTTAACAGTAGGACTACCAATCAGAGATTTTATAAGGTCAGTGATGGAGAGTTGATAGACATAACAAGTAAATTTTGGAAACATGAAATTGAAAATTAAAGTAAAAGTAAAAGTATTGGATGAGGAATGTATGCCTGTAATTAGTAAGAATGGTGATTGGATAGATTTGAGGTCTGCCATAAATATCACTATTCCTGCACCACAGGCTAATGTCCTTAAAAGAAAAACTATTGAAGGAGAGAGAGTAGGTCATAGGGATGTAGAGATTCCTACCTATTATATCCCTCTTGGAGTTGCAATGCAACTACCACAAGGATTTGAAGCTATTATTGATTCAAGGAGCAGTGGTCCTAAGAAGTTAGGATTATTCATCCCAAATGGCCAAGGTGTAGTGGATAACACATATAATGGCAATGATGACCAGTGGCACTATATATGTTCTCCTATGAGAGAGACCACTATTGAAGCTGGTGATAGAATCTGTCAATTTAGGATACAGCTTAGCCAGAAAGCTACTATTTGGCAGAAGATTAAATGGCTGCTAAGTTCAGGTATTGAACTTGTGAAAGTGGATGACTTGGGTGATAATAATAGAGGAGGATTTGGTACTTCTGGTGTCAAGTAGTAACTAAAAAGAAAGCATGAAGCATGGTATTAGAAATAATTGGTATTATGCTTGCAGTAATCATCTTATCTGTTATCATTAATGGTGTAGAAGATTATTGCAAGCAGAGTAAAAGGGTAAATATGTCTTTCAAAGAGGCTATGGATTTGGTAGAGTTGCCTGTGGTAACATTCCTTAATGGAGATAAGAAACTTAACTTCTTGTTGGACACTGGAAGTAACATCTCTCAAATCAACAGTTCTATTCTCCCTCTTATTGACCATAAGAGGATAGAAGAAAAAGACATGGATGTGACAGGAATTGAAGGTAATAAGGTAAATACTGAGTTCTGTGAAATGACAATCACTTACAAAGGGCAAGAATTTGTAGGTGATTTCTGCATTCATGATTTGGATGATGCCTTTGCTATTGTTAAGGAAGAGTCTGGTGTGCAGATTCATGGCATCCTTGGCAGCCTGTTCTTCCAAAAATATAAGTATGTCTTTGACTTTGAAAGTCTTATTGCTTATTCTAAGAAATAATGGAGGATATTATAAAACTTAGGTCCAGATATAGAGCTGAGAACTACCTCAAGAAAATGCCTAAACCTGGTGGTGTTGATTCCAAAACTTATGTACTCAAGACTGATGTGCCTACACTAAGAGTAGGTGAGATTCAGGGAGGAAACAAGTTTATTGACCCATCAGGAGGCCCAATGATTGTGGTAGGTCATGAGCTTGAAAGAAGCCAAGGCAGTTGTCAAGTCTATAGACTTTGTTGAAGGTTATGGATGGACTATAACATTTGAATGATGATATATTTTGTTACTGGTCAGAGAGAGCTATTTGAGTTTCCTGATGCTAAGTATAAGTGTATCTCTGTAGAAGAATCTCTTAAAATATTAGAGCCTCTTCGAGTAGTAGGTTTAGATACTGAAACTAAAGGTACAGAGATATGGCAAGGTAAATTGCTTACTCTTCAGCTTGGTAATAAAGGAAAATCAAGTTGTAATAGATTGTACAACTGTTGATGTCAAGCAGTATAAGGATTATCTTGAAAGTGACAGGCTATTCATCATTCATAATGCAAAGTTTGATTTAAGATGGCTGTATAAGGAACACATTGTAGTCAGAAATGTCTATGATACTTATTTAGCTGAAAAAATTCTATTTCTTGGATTTCCACCTGGCATTGTATCTTTGTCCTTGCAGGCTTGTTGTGATAGGTATTTACATATCTATCTTGACAAGACTGTCAGAGGGCAGATACATGCAGGTATGACAGAAGATGTTATAGTTTATGCAGCAAATGATGTTGTGCATCTTGAGGATATTATGAACTTACAGCTTAATACTATCAATGCAAGAGGTCAGAAAGTGGCACTTGATATTGAAAATGAGTTTGTAAGAGTTCTTGCATACATTGAATATTGTGGTATTAAACTTGACCCTGTTAAATGGAAAGCTAAGATGGCTAAAGATGCAGAGAGGTTAAAGATTGCTGAGCAAAAACTTAATGATTGGGTAGTAGATTATGTAATGAAAAAGGGTGACCCCTCTCTTATTGCAAGAAACTATGATACTAGCAAGAAAGGTAAGTCAGCCAAACTTGCAGATAGTGTATATGTGGTAATACCACAGCCATCATTATTTGCTGAGTTTGATACTGGGCCTCAATGTATCATTAACTGGAATAGTTCTAAGCAGGTAATCAGATTGTTTGAGGAACTTGGGTTTGACCTATTGGTTAAAGACAAGAAAACAGGCAAGATGAAAAAGTCTGTAGAGTCTAAGTTTATAGAGTTGCAGGCAAGTAAGAGCAGTATTGTTCCTTTATACTTGGAGTATTCAGCAGCTTTCAAGGTAGTGACATCTTTTGGTCAGAACTTCCTTGATGCCATTAATCCTGTTACACAAAGAATCCACCCAACATTCAATCAAATGATGGATACAGGCAGATTGAGTTGTGGTTCAGGAGGAAAAGGTAAAGGAGGCAAGACTAAAGATTATGATGTTGCAGAGGAGGTAGATGAGAACAAAGATACTTCTACACATACAAATGATAAGAGTGTTAATGTTCAACAACTGCCAGCCACAGAAGAAACAAGGGCAGCATTTGTACCTGAAAAGGGTCATTTGTTAGTAGATTGTGATTATGGAGACCAAGAGGGCCATGTGTTCACTGAATTATCTAATGATAAGGAGTGGATTGCATTCTACAATGACCCTGACCAAAGAGATGGGCACTCCTTTGTAGCCAAGATGTGTTTCCCTAAAGACCTTGACGGGGTTGCAGAGAAAGATGTCAAGAAGGTAAGAAAAGACCTTAGAGATTTGGCTAAGAAGGCAAGGTTCTGTTTCAATTATAATGGTCAGGCTCCAACAATGGCAACTAATTGTAATATTCCTGTGGACTTTGCAACTGAGATTTATAACAACTATTTCAAGAGATTCAATGGTATAGCAAGCTATTTTAAGGTACAAAAGAGAGACATGTGGAATAGAGGCTACATCCTAATCTCAAAGATAACTGGATTAAGAGCATATATCTATGACTATCCTATACTGAAAGGTATTGAAAGGAGAAAGAATGGTATGGAAGATTTCTGGGATATATACAAAGCTGCAAGAGATAGTGGTAGAGTAATATCTGAGATTCCACCACCCGTCATGCAAGAAATTGCAAAGAAGTTTGCTCAGGATGTTCCTATTGAGGAAATAGCTGTTAGGTATTCATATAAGGTTAAAAAGGCAGGCAAGGTAGAGGAGAGATTCATTGATATTAACAGAGAAACTGTATATGTGTCAGTGATGAAACACTTATGGAAGAGAAAGAGTGCTTCTGATAACCAGTCATGCAATTATCCTTCACAAGGTACTGCTGCTGCAATGACTAAGATAGCAGGTATTAGATACTTTAATCACTTAGTTAATGATGGGCTTATATTCAAAGTCCTCATTCCTAATGATGTGCATGATGAGTATCTGATAGAGCCACCTGAAGAAATTGCAGAGCAGGAAGCTAAGAAATTAAGTGAGTGTATGGAGTATGCGGCTAATATCTTTTGTAAAAAAGTATCCATTAAGGCAGTTCCTGAACTGGCATCCTGCTGGGTACATTAAAAAGAAAAATAATATGGAACAGAAAGTTGATAATGTTAATCACCCTCCACATTATACATGGCTTAAAGATAAGTGTGGAATTGAGGTGATTGATATAACAAGACACATGGATTTTTGCTTAGGTAATGCCATTAAGTATATACTTAGGGCAGGACATAAGCAGGATGCAAGCCTTACAGATAATCAGAAGGAAATTGAGGATTTGAAGAAGGCTATATGGTACATTGAAGACAGGATAAAACAATTAGGTGGTGAAGTATGACATTTATAATTCATTTCAAAGATGGACATAGGGAAACCTATAGTAATAGGTATGATGAGGATGTAGAGCATGAGAGAGATGCTGCATGGGATGATGTCTATGCTGCATTTCCTAATGTTGATTACATTGAACCTTTCTAAGTCCATCATAGGAGGGTAGAAAGATGAGTGGAATTAAAGTTAGTGTTAAAACAAAGGCTAAAGAGACTCTGAAACTATCTAACCATCTAAGGTCATATCTTTTTGAACAGGAGTATGGTGAATTGAGTAACTGTACCCCTGCTCAAAAGAAAACCCTTAGAGATGCTTTGTTAGTTTTGAACTCTGTAGTCAGTAAGAGTAAATAATATGACAGAGAAGCAACTAAGATGGCAGAAAAGGAGTAGAATACTTTTTAGGTTAAAAGGTATGACAGGCTTTTCCTTTGAAGAAGGAGTACTTACGCCTCTTGAAAGGGATGAGCTGAATACTGCCATTAGCATCATTAGAAAAATAATCCGAGATTCAACAGAGTCAAGTATTGAATTAGGATTTAATGCCAAGAAGAGATGCTTTTGTGGGGAACCTGTTGTAGATGGTAGTGAGTATTGTAAAGAACATAAAGACATGGAGGAAAGGCGATGTCAAAGATAATTTTATGTAGAGGTATTCAAGGTAGTGGTAAAACTACATGGGCTAAACAATGGGTACTTGAAGACCCAGAACATAGAGTAAGATTCAACAATGATGACATCAGAAATATGTTAGGTGAGTACTGGGTTCCTAGTAGAGAGGATTTAGTAAAGGACTTAAAGGATGACTTCCTATGGAGTTCTATGATTTATGGTTTTGATATTGTTATTGACAATATGAATCTCAATCCCAAGGAATTAGAGTACTATAATAGAGTGCTGGATGATTGGAATAATCCAAAGAGAATAGTGCCTGATGTAGTAAGACCAAAGTATGACCTTGAGTTCAAAGACTTCTTTACACCTCTTCAAGAATGTATAGAGAGGGACTCAAAGAGGCCCAATCCTATAGGAGAAGAGGTCATAAGGAAGACTTATGAGAAGTATAAAGACATTCTGAAAGTATAGTATGAGACAATATACATTAAGAGAGTTCATAAAGATAGTAGAGTTTAATGGTTTCTATTATAACAGATATAATGGAGACCATGCTATCTATGTGAATGATAAGGGGAGGCATATCAGCATACCTCAGAATCTTGAATGTGTAATTGCTCGAAGACTGATTAAAGAGAATAACTTGACAACAGACATTAAAAGAAAGAAAAAAATAGACTGAAAGTGGATATTATCCTCCAGGGGCAGAACATGACCCTAATGCACCCTGGAATCAGGTTGATAATCCTGAAAGGGAAATTGAGGTTACAGTAAGTGTTACTCTTAGTAAAACTGTAAAGATTAAGGTATCTGACTATGAGATTACTGACTCTGGAAGGGATGAAGATGGTGAGTATTTTGAGGATATAGACTACTCAAACTGTGACCTTAAAGGTGCAGTTGAAGAGCAGATTGCATTACCTCAAAGTGCTCATACTTATGTTAAGAGCAGCCCAAAAGTACATGAAGATTTAAGTAATTGGTGTGTTGATGACCTTGAAGTAAATTTGGAGGAATAGTTATGGAAAGATTAGTTGTAATGGACTTCTCTGATAGTAGTGTAAGTGTATATACTAATCCTGAAGATAAGGATACTGAAGCACTATTAAAAGAGCATGGACATAACATTGATGAATGTAGTGTTATGTTCTGTGAAAGTGTAACTATAAATTTGAAATAATGAAAGTATTAAAGATTTATTCAAGAACTTGTGGACCCTGTAAAGTACTGGAGAGTAATCTCCAGCTTGCAGGTATTCCACATGAAAGTATAGATGTTCAATCTATGCAGGGTGAAGATATTTCAGCCAAGTATGAGGTAAGAACAGTACCTACTCTCATCTTAGTAGATGATGAGGGAAATGTTGTAAAAAGGCATAGTGGTCTGTTAGGTGTTCAAGAGTTAAAAGAGTTTTGTAATGAAGCTAGTTAAACCAAGTTTCGAGATATGGAATCAGCCTGCTGGTCTTGAAGGAGTTTATAAACAGATTGAGAAGGTAGGTAGAGTATGTTATAAGTCTGAGGATAAGATAACAGAAGATTCTGCCAAGCCATTTGTAGATAGAATGATTAAGTCTGGTCATGGTGCAATGTTGGAGCATGGTACTGTGTATTTATGTATCAGAAAAGAGGGTAATGAATCCTTAGAGGTAGATAGGTATCTTATGAATCCTTATTCAAAAATAGCATTCAGACAATTTTCTAACTCAAGGGATATGGAAATTTACATTACTACTAATCTTAGGGTATTGGTAGAGAATAACTGGCTCAAAGACTTAGAGTATATCTGTGAACCTACAGAGTTTCATGAAAGGAGAGTTACTGTACACTTTGTATGTGATAGAGGTGTATCCCATGAATTTGTAAGGCACAGAGTAATGTCTTTTGCTCAAGAGAGTACAAGGTATTGTAACTATTCCAAGGACAAGTTTGGTAATGAGCTTACATTCATTAAGCCTTGCTGGTTAGATATTCCTACAGGTCAATATGTTTATTGGGATGGTGATTGGTGTGATGTTGATAAGATGAAGATTCAATTACCTGAAGGAGAACATAAGGACATTGATGCTTTCCTATGGACTTTGAATAATGCAGAAACACATTACACTTTGCTTATCAATAGCGGATGGAAGCCACAGGAAGCAAGAGCTGTTTTACCAAACTCCTTAAAGACAGAATTGGTTGTAACTGGATTTATATCTGATTGGAATCACTTCTTTGACCTAAGAGCAAGGGGTACTACAGGTGCTCCACATCCTCAGGCTAAGGAATTGGCAGAACCTTTAATGAAGGAATTTATTGCAAGAAAGTATATTAATAACTAAAAAAAAAATTATGGCTTTTGGTATAAAGAAATCAGTTGTAGCTACACCTTCTTTCAGTGAAAGAATGGCAAGCATTAAGTCTATGTTTAAGACTGCACATGAGGATGCAAGTAATCTCCATGCAGAAATGGAGTCAGAGATTGCAAAGAAGGAATCTCAAATTGCTGCATTGCAGGAAGACATCAAAACTATTGATGTTACTAAGCAGGAGGCTGAAACATTTATGTCTAATATAGAAAAGCTTATTTGATATGATTAAGCAAACAAATCAGTTAAAGCAAGGTTCCATTATTAGTGAGAGTTCCCACTATATTGTGAACAGAGTGTCAGGTTCTAATGCTTGGCTTACTCATTTTGAAAGTGGTGAAGAGGTTCAGATTGGTATTAGCTATTTAAAGAACTATACTAATTCTGCTGACCTGTTTGAGACTACAGTAAAAGTAACTAAGGAAGATAAGAAGGATGGTACTCTTGGTATTAGGAGTATTTGGGAGAACATCCATTCTGGTCAGGCATTTACTGTATGCTTCAAGAAGCAGGATAAGCCTAAGAGTAAGAGAAAGTTACAGGAAGAGATTGATACTATTGTAGAGCAGTTCTCAAATAGTATTGATGCAGTTAAGAACAGTAAGAAAGGTGTTGCAAATGCAGCAAAGAATCTTGTTACTGAGCTGGTTAATAACCCTGTACTTCCTTATGAAGAAGGTGAAGATAGAGTCCTTAGAGGCTATAAGATTCAGTTTGAATCAAGAGATGGCAGATATGATTGTGTAGATATGGATATTACCAGGACTGATAAAGAGTCAGGTATTAGGCCAGTCAATATCTTGACTATCAAGTGGCTCATATTCAATGGTGTCAAGTACATTGTTGAGTAATCCTATAAGGAGGAGTAAGTTAATCACTTATTCCTCCTTAACTTTTTTCCATAATACCTTGTGTATTACAATTAAATTCCTTACCTTTGCACAAATAATATTTTAAATTATATGAGTTGTTTAATTATAACACCAGAAATTAGAGAATTAGCTAAGAAGTTTCCTAATGAAACAGAGCAATCAATACTTAACTTGGTTGGACTGTGGCAGGAAAAGAATAATAAGTCTATTGAGGATATTCCATTAGGTAGTGAACTCAATGACTTTATCAAGGAGCTGAGAAGTAGTGAAGCTACTGAACAGCTTGATGAGGCACTTAGCAGTTCTTTTAATACTCCAAGGATTACTTCTGTTGAGGAACAGCAAAAGGTGGACCTACTCTTTGACCCAAAAACAAGAAGAGATAGAGTGACACTTATTGCAAGATTCTTCAGCAATGAAGTTGATAGTGCCTTGCAGGAAATGACTAATTCTTTGAAGGGAAGAATTGATGATGCCAGTGATGTAGAGAGGGAAGAATTACAGGCTGAACTTAATAGTTTGGATAGATTCTCTGTTATAAAGAAGTACACCCCTGCTGGTATATTCAAGAGAGTAGCCAACATCTTCAATTCTTATGTGCAAGATACAGAAGAAGGCAGAATACAGCAAGAACTTAATGCAATCAATTCTATGAGAGGTGCAGATAAGTTCTCTGATGAGCAGAAATTAGAAGCTGCCAAGAAGAAAGCTGCTTATAAGAATCAAGAGTATAGGAAGATAGTTGATGACCCTAGTGTTTATAAAGCTCTTGCTGAGGAAGCAAGTACTTTACTTGTAATGACTGAGGGTATTAGAATAGACCCCAACTACATTGCACCTGCTGATGCAAACCTCAATGATGATGACCCTAATGGTAATAGTGAGGTAGATAATGAAGCAGAGGATTGGAGACAAGAAGAGGCTTATAAGGATGGGTGGATGACTAATTTCAGACAGGTAAGTTCACATGAGTCTTTGTCACAAGCTGTAAGAAAAGTAATCAGACAAGTACCTAAACTTGACTATAGAGGTAAGTATGAAAAGGATGATTTAGGTTTCACAAGGTACCTTGATGCTGACTATGTTCATGCTACTTTCATTGACAAGTTAAGGAACATGATTAACTCTGATGATATGCTTCCTTTGATGCAGGATTTGCAAAGAATTAAGCCTTGGGTTAAGCAAGTAACTAAGTTACTTCAAGGTAATGAGACTTTATTCTCTCAGTTCTATCAAGACTTCAGAAAGGATTTTATGCCTTACTGGATTCAAAAGAAGAAGATGATGCCTGATGGTACTTTCAAGATGGAAACTATTGCCATCAATAAGCCTGAAGGTGTGTATTACCTCCTTGATGCTTGGAGAGATAACTATGAGAATGGAGTACAGCTTGATGATGATAGTGTATATGAGAAGAATGGGGAAATAAACAAGGATAATGCAGCTAAAGGTTTACAATGGACTGAGACATTAAATAATATGTTCCAGAACCTTGATACAGAATCCAGACTTCAACTCTTGGAGAGAGAAGATGTATGGAATACCATAATGAAGTTGCTTCATATGTTAGGTATTGATGCCAATCCTTCTGTACTAAAGACTGCATTAACTGATATAAAGACAGCTCCAGGTATCACATTTACTGACCCAATTATGCTTCTTTTACCACAATTGAATGTTATATTCAGTGGTATTAAGAAAGGTGAAGTCAAGTCTGAGACAAGAGAGGATGGTACTGAGAAGAGAGGAGACCTTATCAATACTTTTGGCTCTGCTTACAATATGATTGCAAGTATGATGGCAGAAGTTACTGAAGATGCTATTGAAAGTAGTGTCAGAGAGAATGACAAGTCTTACTACTCTCATGTTACTCCTAACTACTTAGGTAAACTTATTAAGAATCTCAAGAATGTTATGAATGACAAGGAGAGATTTGAACAGTTTATGCAGACTGAGTTCAAAGACTATGAGTGGTTCTTTAAGGATGGTCATTGGAGAAATGACTGGCTAAGACAGCTTGCAGAGTCTGATGAATTGAGAAGAGGTCTTAACCATAAAGTAGTGCTGAATTCTGATAAGGTAGACTATACTAATTGGGATGATTTGGACTATACTTTAGCTCTTCTTACAGAGTATTGGGGAGACCCTGATTCTGCAAAGTCAAGTATAAAGTATGCTTGGTATCATGTTCCTATTCTTTCAGATAGCCCTTCTGCTGAGTTTATCAGATTCAGAAAGTACACAACAGGTGATGTGCTTGATGAGGATGGTAAGAAGAGAACCTATGATGATGTTATCCTTGACAAGTTAGTGGACTTGGTTAATCAAGAGTATGACAGAATCATGCTGGTTAGGGAAAGAGATGAGGCTTATCAGAGAGGAGATAGGAATGTAGAACCTATTGCAAACTATGATATTGTCAGAAAGAAAGATGGTAATATAAAGAGTATAGGGGGTGCAGAATTCAAGTTCCTTCCTGCACTTAACAACCTCAGATATGATAATGGAGAGACATTCATTGATAGGCTAAGCAGACTTAAATCCAAAGGTACTGGAGCTGAACTTAGGAATTTCCTAAGAACTACTCTTAATGACATGATGGAAGATGGTTTTGAGCAGACCTACAAAGATTGGATGAGGGTAGGACTTTTGGATGAACTTCCTAATGGTAAGTACAAGTATCTTCCTTTTGAAGGTCAGTCCAAGCAGAATGCAATAACTGCAAAAGCACTTATTAAGGCTAAGGATGCCTTAGGTTCATTATGGAATACCAATATGGAACTAATGCTTAGAGCCTACAACAATAATAGTGCTTTTGATAGCAGAGAGGCTAATAGCCTAATGGAGCAAATCAAGGCATTGCTCACAGATAAGGCAACAAGAGGTGAGATGGAGTTGAAAGATGCTCAGTCAATCTCAAGAAGCCTGTTTGTTAAGAATAATGCTAAGGATGCACTTAGGGAATACTATTGGAACAGTAAGTTAGCTACTTCACAAATTATCCAACTTACTACTACTGACCTTGCTTTCTATAAGAATCTTGAGGACTTTCAGAAGAGATATAAGGAGGTTCATGCTCCTGCTCTTAGATTGAATACTAAAGCTACTTATAAAGGTGAGAGAATTGGTAGAGACTGGGAAAGAACCATCTACTTGAAGGATGATGAGATAATATCCTCTGTACTTGAAGACATCAAGACTGTACTTGATGAAAGGGTTAAAAGAAATGAAATGACCAGGATAGACAGGGATAACATCCTTAGCAAGTTTAGAAAAGTGAATGTGGCAGATGCTCAGGCATATAGAAGTTTGAGTTCCTATAGGGCAATACTTGGTATGTCAGGTCAGTGGACAGATGATATGGAGCAGGCATATAACAACTTCAAGAATGGAGATTGGAGTATCAAGGACTTCAATATCATTTGGCAGACTAAGAAGCCTTACGTCTATACACAAGTCAATAATAACAGTGGCATTGAAGGCCATACTGGAATTAAGACTCCTGTACAGCATAAGAACTCAGAGTTCCTATTACTCGCTATGCACGAGTTAATTGCTGGTCCTTTAGGAAGGTCAAGCAAATTGAAAGCCATAAATAAGTTTATGGAAGATAATCAGATTGATGTAGCTCAGTTTGAATCTACTACTAAGGTTGGAAAACAAGGTGTAATAGATTTGAATGATGTTAATACAGAGGCTGATGTAATTCAAAGACTTAAAGATACTACAGGTATTGGATTTGGTAATGAGAATCCTAATGTAGTACATAAGGTATCTTATGAAGATTATGGTATTCAGACTGCAACTCCTGAACATGCCATTGATGCAGTTCAATTGGTAGGTACTCAGATTAGAAAACTAATTACTGCTGACATCTCTGATGACACAATCATTGAGGTTGATGGTAAGAAGATGACTAAGAAAGAGTGGATTGACCTATACAATGCTATCAACACTGAGAACATTCTCCAAGCATTTACTGATGTAGATAAGATATTCAAAGACCCAAAGAAAGTAGAGGAAATCTTACTTGAAGAGATAAGAGGCAATCAAAGATATGGTATGGATATGATGAGGGCTTGTACTCTTGATGAGAACAACAACTTCAATATCCCTCTCTTTGACCCTGTGCAATCTCAAAGAGTACAGACACTCCTTAATAGTGTAATCAAGAGTAGAATTACTAAACAGAAGATTAGAGGTGGAGCTTTAATTCAGGTATCTGATTATGGCTTGACTGATGAACTTCATGTAGTATTTGAAGGTGAAGGTGCTAACAAGAGGATTAAGTATCTTGAATGCTATATGCCTGCATATAGTAGAGAGTTCTATGAACCTCTTATGGACCCAAACACTCACCAACTTGATGTAACTAAACTTCCTGAGGATTTGAGAAAGTTGATTGGATATAGAGTTTAATCGAAAGATTGGGACTCACTTTAGCAGTAATGCTAATGGATAATAAATTGGGTGAATTGCTGGAACATCCTGTTAGATTATTGATACAAAATTTGCATAATTCAAATATTTATAGTATCTTTGCACATATAAATCTATACAAGAACATTATATGGAAGAAGAACTATTTAATATTAAAAGTAGATTTGGGGAATACCCAAGCTACAAAGTAACTAAAAGTGGTAAGGTATTCAGTTATAGGCAAGGTAATACTCTAAAGCCTTTATCTACAGTACTTGATAGTAGTGGTTATCCTATAGTTAAATTATATGATGATACTAATAGGAAAAGGACTATTGCAGTACATAGAATAATAGCTGATACTTTCATTCCAAACCCTAATAATTTGGAATGTATAAACCACAAAGATGAGAATAAAACCAATAATTCTGTGGGGAATCTTGAATGGTGTACCAAGGCTTACAATAACTGTTATGGAAACAAAGCAGTTAAAATAGGATTAAAGCTTAGGGAATCCAATCCTAACAAGAGACAAGTTAATCAAATAGATGATAATGGTAATATTATAAATACTTATCAATCTATTAGAGAAGCTGCCAGACAATTAGGAAGCATCAAAAAGGATTCTAACATAATTAATGGTATTAAGAATCATCAGAAGAGATATGGTTACTATTGGGAATATGCAAATGTGTAATAATTCAATAAGTAGGGACAATCAGCAGCCAAGTTATAACTTAAATGGTTATAAAAGGTTCAGAGACTAGGTATTGAAACTATGAAAATAGAATATAATATACCCACGAGTGCCCAACACCTATTATAGGTGAAGATATAGTCCGTGCTTTATGGAAACATAAAGAATTACAGAATAAACATCTGTAAGATAACACAACAACCAACGGAGGATAAATATTCAATGGCTCCTCTGTATATTAAGGGATTTCTTCCTCAACAGAATGGTTCTGCAATCATGCTTCCTGCTGAGATTACTACCCTGTCAGGTTCTGACTTTGATGTGGATAAGATGTACATCATGTTGCCTGAGTTTAATATTAAGAAACTGTATAATATCAAGGGGGCTTGGGATGATTTCTATCTTAATAACCCAGATATTGTAGATGAGATTGATAGAAACTTAGGTGAGGCACTTGCGCAATTTATTAAAGAGCAGACTGAAGATTGGGATGAGGCAGCAGGCTTGGATGACATAGCTGACCTTACAGAAGAGTTTAATGAATGGTTAAAGAAAGAGGGTATTAAAAGATATAAATTCTCTGAAACTGCACAGAAGAAATTCTCTGAGTGGTTTAAAACTAATAAGAAGAATTACTTCATTAGGGAGAAGATAGAAAAGATAAAGTATGACTTCAACAAGTCTCCACAGGAGAACAGTCTTAAAGCAAGAAATAACTTGCTGATAGATATGATGTATGGAGTTTTGACTAATGCAGATACAGCTTCAAAGATTCTTAACCCAGGTGGCTTTGATTATCAGAAGAAGTCTGCAAGAATAATGACTATTCTCAATGATTCTTATGAGAGTGACTTGGCTCAAGCATTAAAGGATATGGGTATAGAACTTAATAAGACTGTACAGAAAGGTGAAAAGTCTTATCCTAAGTCTATTGCCTCATATCTATTTGACTTAGACCTTGATACTCTTGATAAGTTGGCAGAGAAAACAAAGGTCAAAATGGACCCATTATCACCAAGAACTCAAGTAATGTTACACCAACAGAACATGACTGGTGCTAAGTTGATTGGTATTTATGCCAACCATAATGCAAACCATGCTTTGATGCAACATACTCAGTTAGCTTTGGATGAAGAAAATGGCTCATTTGTATTGAATGGAAAGAGACTTACATCTTTACATGATATTATGAATGGTGACAAGGAATTTATCTCAAAGAATAATGCTGGATTCTTGGCTGCTTCTGTGGATAATGTTAAAGACCCTGTGCTTGCAGCACTCAATCAGAATACTTTCACTGCTGATGCTTCTATGCTTCTCTCAAGATTAGGTTATAATCCTATTGAGATAGGTCTGCTGATGATGCAGCCTATTGTACAAGAGATTACTCAGACCTATTTTAGAGAAAGCAGAGAAGGTAAAGGTAAGGATACTATCATTGATGAAGTACTGGATAAGTATAAGGAGAAGGCTGCTCTTAATAATGACTTGACTTATGATAACTACAAGAATAACGGCTTCTATATTGAAGAGCTTGCAAATAATATAATGCTTGCTAAGGAGGCTGTTACTGACAGAACCCAGACTTCTGATTTCAGAAAGATTGAGTTCTACCAAAAACAAGTTGCAGTTGGATATTTGTTCAAGAGAATTATGAACTCTGCTGATGCTTTAGGACAGTTAGTACAGGCTACAAGGTCTGATACCCAAGGAGGTGCTGCTGGTCCTACTATTGCAGATACTGAGTTGAAGATGCAGAAAGTGAAAGACCTGTTAGACCAGATAGAGAATAATGACAAGTTCCCACTGAAGAATGCCGATGTAATACTTGATGGTCTGTTATCAGACAATCCTGACACTGGCACCCTAAGAAAAAGACTATTGTCATCTCCTCTTCCCTTCTTGCAGGCTTTCTATACTCTTGGTTTACAGAAAACAGAAGAAATGTTAGGGTCTTACTTCCCTCAATATACTGAATCATTCAGAGCAGTAGTTGATGACCTTAGAGGCATGACAAAGACTGGTAAGTTGAATGTAAAGACTATGAATAGTATTTATAATGACTTGCTTGCCTATATCATGTCAAAGAATGGATTCTTTGGTTCTGAATTGATTGTAAACCCTGACTCAGAAATAGGAGATATTATTGTAACTTCCTCTGATAAGAGAAAGGATTTCATTAATAACTTCCCTGAATATTTCAAGAGAGTGGTTACAGATAATGAGGATATAGCTGACCTTGAATTTATTAAGAGGCTCAAGGTAATCAGGGCAAATGACAGTAATCCTGTAGACACAGTAGTGTTTAAGAATGTAGGTCAGTTAAGCCCTACTTTGAGAGAAAGATATATGAGAGATTGGGCATCTCTATTGTATATGAGTAACCCAGAAGCTCAGAAACTTGCTCTTAATCTATTCAGATATAGTTATTATAGAAATGGCTTTGCATTTGGACCTTCAACCTTCATCCATTTAGCACCTGTGGCAGTGAGAAATGCTATCCCAGAGTACATAAGTACATTGAGAACTCTCTTGTCATCAAGTGATGATTATAGTCAATTTGTAGACCAATATGTCTATAACCACTTGGATAATAGAAAGTTGGTTCCTGAAATCCCTGATACAGCCTCTGTCCAGTTCATAGGAGAGGATAATGAAGTTAAGGATGAAGTTACATTTGTGATTGATGATAATGCTACCTTTGGAGATAAGAAAGTTATCAAGAAAAGGATAGATACTCCTGATGGCCCTGCCTATGACTTCTTTAAGTATATAGGTAAGAGAATCAGAGGAAAATATATCTATTACAAACTGGCTTCATTAAGTACTGAACAAACCAATGTTGCAACCTATGAAAGGATTGAACCATTAGGCTTCAGAAACAGCTTCATTGAATATGAATATGGCAAGGATGTAGAGGAGATGGAAACTGTAATTGATAAGAACAGGAAAGATTATGACCCTTATGCAGATACATTGTCAAGATTTGACCTTGGAAATGCAGAAGTTGATTATAATTCTATGCCTGATTATCAAGATATGCCTCAAGAGTATTGGGATTCTATTCCGCAAGTAGATACTGATGCTTTCCAACAAGTATATGGTACTCCTCTTGATACTTCTACTCCTAAGGCTGATGATGTAACATCTATTCAGCCTAATACAGAGTATAAGGATGAGAATGGTGATAGTATTTGTGGTGCTCCAACATTATATAGTTTATAAGATATGGCAAGAAGTTGTGCAATTATTCCAAAGGTAAAAAATAGAAATGGTCAGGTAGTGGACAGCAAGTTATTCAAGGACTTGCTGTCCTTCACCTCTAACAATAGAAGTGAAACTACAAGACTGTATCTTATCACAAAAAGCAGTCAGTTTATAAAGGACTGGCAACCAAGATTAACATTAGATGAAAACAATGAACCTACATTGAGAAGTTTGCTAAAGCAGACTAATCTTAGTAAGGTCATTCCAGAGACTAAGGTACTTGAAAGGCTCAATAGAGAAATAGGGTACTATAAGAAGGGAATGGACAGACCAGCCTTATGGGTAAACAATGATGAGAATTATCAGAAGTTGAAACAGAAGGCTATATCCTTTAATCAAAACTCAGAGTATGGGGATGATTATGTAGCTAACATAATCAAGATACAAGATTCTGAATCTCCAAGAGTATTCATTGGAGTAAAGGTTGAAAAAAGAAACAGGCTCAACTCTATTAATGCAGATAAGATGGAATACAATGAAAACCTTAATAATAGGTTGAGAGGTATTCTTGAATCTCATGGAATAGGGATAGGTGCTTTGACTGACCTTGAAAAGAGAATGGGTATTCATGGTGTAACTGACTTTGATGTTGCAAGGAATGCAGCAAATGGTCTTGTTGAAATGATTAGGCTTGCTAATGGTATTCAAGGTGAAAGAGCACTTCCTGAGGAATTTGCACACTTTGCCATTGAAGCTATGGGAGATAATCCACTCATCACAAGACTTATCAATAACATATCTTCCAATGGATTGGCAAGAGAAATTATAGGTGAGGACTATGATACCTATGATACTTTATATCATAGTGATGAAGCTAAGTTGGCAAAGGAAGCTGCGGGTAAATTACTTGCAAAACATCTCCTTCAAGGAGAGAAAGTCCCATCTGCTCCTTACAGTAATCTGCTGCAAAGAGTAATTCAAGCAGTTAAGAACTTCTTCAAGAATCTGAATGCAAGTCCTATACAAAGAGCTATGAAGGAAGCTGATAAGAACTTTGGTTCCTTAGCACAGCAAATCCTTGATGGTAGTATGGATGAGGCTATTGACATTAGCAATATTACTTCAAGTGGGGTGTTTTATAATACCTCAGAGAGAGTGGCAAGAGATAAAAAGCTGCTTCAAGGAATCATTGAGAATGAGTTGAAGAGATTGAAGATTTATGAAAAGAGAAATCCTAATAGCCAGTTTAGTGCTAATCAAAGGTTACTTATTGATAGATTGGATATTGAATTAGCTGATAACAATGAGATTGAGGGTATCTATACTTTTGTTGAAAATGCTCTTGAAGAATTAACCAAGGTAAGTGATAGGCTTACTATGTTGCAGAATACTCCTGCTACTAATGTCAATGAGAGGGCTGGTGTCCTAAGAGATGTCAGAAACTACTTGTATAGTTACAAGCATATTACTGATGATATTAGGAAGGCTCTTATTGATGAAGAGAGGTATGCAGATAATAGATATGGTCAAAGAGTAAGGGTTGTGTTAGACAATACAACTACACTACTTGGAGACTTGTTTGTCAGATACAACAATGTATCAATGCCTCTCTTTGTTGATTTCATTAAGCCTTTTGTAGGAGAGAGTATAACTGTTCCCTTTGGTAAGTTCAAGGGTAAAACTATGACTGCTGAAGACTTGGTGAAAGTAGCTGATAAGGACATATCTTTCTTTGACAGGTGGCTTGACTCTATGGCAGACTCTTCAGATTATATGCTGAAAGTTATGGACCAAGCTGTCAAGAAGAGTAAAGAAAATGCAAGGTTGGAGACTATCAATGTTATGAAGGAGCTTCAAGCTGCTACCATTAAGTTAGAGCAAGCTGGAGTTAAGAACACTGATTGGATGTTTGAAAGAGACAGTAAAGGTAATCTTACAGGTAACTATATCTCTGAGATTAACCAAGGTCTATTCAAGGAGAAAGTCAGGGAAATGTTCAAGTCTCTTAATGAGAAGTATGGTAAGAATCCTGTAGGAGAAAATGCAGAGAAGTACAGAAAGGAGAGACAAGCTTGGTTTGATGCTAATATGGAAGTAGTCAATGGAAAGAAGCAACCTAAAGTATCAATCTATGGCAATAAGGCTTATCAGAATTTGAATCCTGCCCAAAAAGAATACTACAATAGGATTATGGAGATAAAAGCCAAGCTGGATTCATACCTTCCTGACAAGTACACTACCTTAACTAATGCAGTTAAAATCAGAAAGGATTTACTTGAAAGAGTAAAGGCATCTGATGGTGTAAAGTCAGGCAGTACACAAGTATGGGAAGCTGTTAAAGACCAATTTATTAGAAGAACAGATGACACTGAGTTTGGAGACAGAGCTACAGTAAAGGACTTTGAAGGTAAAGAGGTACAAGTACTTCCTATCTACTATACCAAGATGAAAGAGGGTGAAAGTCCTAATGACCTATCTACTGATATAGTATCTACTCTTACAGCTTATGCAGCTATGGCTAATGACTTCAATGAAATGAATAAAGTAATTGATGTTCTTGAGCTTGGCAGAGATATGCTGAAAGAAAGGGAGATTATACAGACAAGAGGTGGTAAACCACTGGTTGAAAAGTTCAAGTCTGTAGGTAGGAAAGTTGAATCTACTCTCACTAAGTCTGGTGATGAAACAAGGTTCATGCAGAGATTGAATGACTTCTTTGAAATGCAAGTCTATGGTAGGTATATGGCTGATGAGGGTACATTTGGTAATACCAAGATTGATAAAGGAAAGGTAGCTAACTTTGTTAATAGAATTACTTCTCTTAATATGTTAGGTCTAAACCTGTTAAGTGGTATATCAAATGTTACTACTGGTAAAATTATGATGAGAATTGAGTCCTTTGCAGGTGAGTTCTATAATGAATCTAATACCTTACATGCTGATAGAAATTATGGTAAAGCATTACCAGAGTACTTAGCTGAGATAGGTAACAGAGTCAAGACAAGTAAGCTTGCTTTGTGGGATGAATTATTCAATGTAATGCAGGAGTATGAGGCTGATGTTAGAGAGGTAAACTTTGACAGGAAGACTTGGTTCAGTAGAATGTTTGGAACCTCTGCTTTATTCCTTATGAATAATGCTGGTGAGCATTGGATGCAGAATAGAACTTCATTAGCACTTGCAGATGCTTATAAGATGAAAGCTCCTGATGGTAAAATAGTTTCTTTGTGGGATGCTATGGAGGTGGTTCCTATAGATAAGAACAACAAGAAGTTAGGTGCTAAGTTGCAGGTAAAGCAAGGTTATACTAAGGAAGATGGCTCTGCATTTACAAGGGATGATATTATAGCATTTAGTAGAAAATCTGCTGCTATAAATCAGAGAATGCACGGTATTTATAATAAGGCTGATAGAAGTGCAGTACAAAGATTAGCTATAGGTAGAATGGGCATTATGTTCAGAAAGTGGATTAAACCATCTCTTAACAGAAGATTCAAGTCTGCTACATATAACTATGATTTGCAAACATGGATGGAAGGTTATTATAATACTACAGGAAGATTTATGTGGCAATTAGCTAAAGAGTTGAAGGAAGGTCAATTTGCAATAGCTGCTAATTGGAATAATCTTACAAAGACAGAAAAAGCCAATATTAAAAGAGCTGCTACTGAAGTAGGACACTTCTTAATTATTGCTGCATTCTTGGGTCTCATGGATTGGGATGATAATAAGAATAGACCTTGGTTACAGAAGATGATTGAGTATCAAGCAAGAAGACTTTATACTGAAATTGGTACTCAGGTTCCAGGTCCTCAAATGGTAGGAGAAGCTCTTAAAATCTTGAAATCTCCTGCTGCTGGTATTAATACTGTAGAGAGTGTTTTGGATATGGTAGGACTACTAAATCCTATGAATTATGAGACTTTTGCAGGTGAAGATGCTATTATTCAGTCAGGTAGGTTTAAAGGTGATTCAAGAGCAACTAAGTTATGGTTTGAGTCTCCATTAATTCCTATGAATAAGACCATATATAGAGGTTTACACCCAGAAGAAAGTATTCCATTCTTTAAGCAATAAAGTTAATTGTTAATAATAGAAAGGGGAGTGAGTAGATTAAGTTCTACTCCTCCCCTTATTTTTTTTTATTTCCTACAAAATAAAAGGGAAGTAACATTTCTGTTACCTCCCTAATAAAAAATTTCATCCTACTGACTAAAAGGCTATACACTTAATGGCTTGGTCTCTCTCCTCTTGAGAGATTGAATCAAACTTTTCTGCTGTCCATCCTTTCTTCAATAGATTTTCCTGCATCTCTGTATCTAAAGACTCAAAAGAAGAATTAGGCACCTCTCTATATCTAATATCATCATCAGTTCTAGAGAATGTTCCTACATTGTCTGTAGCTGATTTAATTTGATTAGGGTCTATAAAACTGTAAGAAATTCCACCTCCTTCAGCTTTGTTTTTATATTTTGTGCCATCATATCCCAAGGAAAGCATTAAAGCTCTTAATTCTGAATTAGATATTCCTCTAAGTGAAGAATACTTTTCTCTAGAAATAATTCCCTGTTTATATAATTCTGACAACATAGAACTTACAGTTTCATGTACAAAATCAGGAGTTTCTAATGGATTTTTTACATTAAGGAATAAAGCAAACTGAGTACCTTTAATTGTATTAGCAGTTTCTTGCGTACCTACATGACCAAAGGGTTCTGATGTCCAAGGCATAATCCTTGATTTATGGTCCATATCAAATATACCATTAAATTCAAATGGTGTATTATGATAAACAACTAAAGGTTCACCATTTTCATCAACTACTTTAGAAGCTTCTGAAGGATTATTTTCCCAATCACCAAACCAATCTTTAAAAGCTTTAGTTCTTACTTGAGCATATTGCCTTTCAGTAAGATTAGACTTTTTACCATTAGGAGCTAATAAATGACCTTCTGAATCTCTCTTAGCATTGGCAAGAATATCTTGCATTTCTTTAGAGTATTCTTCTTGTCTTGCTTTAGCTTGACTAAGAGTTTCTACAGGCAATTCTCTATTACTATATTCTCCCCTATTTATCATTTGATAATATGCAGTAAGATGAGGTCTAACACTATTCCAGTTAGTTACTTTAATCCATAAATCTTTAAAGAAGTTCTTAATTTTACCTAATAATCCAGCATTTTGTCTAGTAGTAACATACTCTCTGAATCCTTCTGCCATATCTTCCTCAAGAGAAAGATTGTCTTTTTCACCATATAATTTCCTTGCTTCATCATATAGTGCCTGTCTTTCATCATTGTCAAGAAGAAGGTTAAATACGGCATGGAAAGCTTCATGGTATGCAGTACCCTCAGCAGCTATGTCAGACAATGTGATTACACCTTTATCAAATTGACCCCAAGCTAAAGTACCTCTCTTACCTACTTTAATAAGACCTTTTACTACTTTTACTCTATCTTGTTCACTTAGTTGAGGCAAGACCTTATTTAGCCATCTAAGTTCCTTTTCTTGATTCCATACAGGAGTTTCTGTAGTATCCTTTGCCTTTCTTAAAGTAAGTACATCCTCAAACTCTTCATCATGGTCATTTATTGCCTGTTCCTTTTGAGCAGTATAGGCAGCACCTGTCTGGGTATTACCTTGATTAATAGTTGCAGGAGTTTCTACAGTAGTAATAGGAGTAGTACTTACAGTAGGTACTGCATCAGGGTCAAACAATATAGTCTTTTCTGATGCTAAGTCTTTCATTCTTTGAGGATTACCTGATAAGGCTTTTCTAATGGAATCCTCAACTTGAGACTCACTCATACCTCCTTGCACAGGATTATTCCTTATAAGTAAGAATGTTTTACCATTAGGAAATACTGCATAGTAATTATTTGAAGCTACATGGGCTGCTTCTCCTTGTCTGCCAAATCCCTTGGTTATATTAGGAACCTTGGTTATATGGACATCTACTTCTGTAATACCTGCAACAGGAGTTAAATACCCTTTATGTAACTTGCCATCCAACTCAAAGTAACCTACTCCCTCATCAGCATTATTTCATACTGTGTTCAGGTGTCAAATCTTCAATAGGGTTCTGTGTCTCTAATGAAGTTTCAAAGATAGGTAACACTGTCTGAGCTTGTGCTGGAGTAACAGGAGTTTCTGTAGATTTATTTACCTTAACATTACTTACCAAAGGCACATTAACAGCAGGATTATATGCAATAGGAATACCCTTTTCACTTTGTACTGCTGATACATTCTCCTTATTATAACTCAATACAAATGGCATTACAGCTAACTTAGTAACTGGTACACCATACTGAGATTCAAATAGGTTCTTGTAAGCAGAAAGTTGTAAAGTATAGTAATCCTTTGCACTCATTCTTTGAGTAGCAGATGGAGTAGTAAAGTAATTAACCTTATGTCCATATCTATCTGTAAAGTCATAGAAGCTGTATCTGCTTGTCTTTATATCATAGATTCTAAAATTACCATCCTTGTCAATAGAAAGAATATCAACCTCACCTGCAACTCTTGTACCATCAGAATATTTTTGGAACAATACAATATTATCAGCAAGGAATCTTTCTCCCATTTGCTCCATATTTGACTTAATCCTGTTAAGAGTAGTAATCAAATCTATGAAAGCATTTTCTGACATATTGGATGGTCTTGCTATCTTAGATACATCTCTTATAGTGAAGTACTGTCTAATGATACTATCTACTGCTGAACCAGCATCAAGTGCCCTTTGTGAATTAGTACCAGACATCTTATCTCTTACTATATTCACAATAGTGTCCCTACTCTTAGCATCAGTCTTTCCTCTATAAGCAGTCAAGTCTACCTTAAACTTGTTCTCCAAATATTTTAAGTAGTTCTCATACTGAGTAGGATTATCTACAAACTTGCTAAGATTAAGTCTTGCTAATTCAAGAGCCTTTGTTTGCTTGTCAGATTCCACCCAATTAGAGCCTAATCTGCTATGTACTCTACTATACTGATGATATTCACCATCATCTTCAAGTACATAATAAAACTCACCATCAGTTCTTGTCTTATCTACCCTCTTTTGGTTCTCATATATTTCACTGACAACCTCCTTAGACTTGGCAACTCTATCCTCTCTTTCCTTCTTTCTACCTGCAATAGTATCCTTTACATCTTGTGCCTCTTGACCACTAAGGTATTTCTGTTTATTTCTATCAAGTACCTTACCATCAGGAGTAAGAACCTTGTTATCTACCATCATTGAAGAGTTAGTAGAATCCCCAAAGTTATCTTGTGCCCAAGCTAAATCAAGCAACATTCTATGGGCGTAATCAGATATTGTTACACTTTTACCTTGGTCATCCCTAATAGTATTTGTCTTTAAGTCCACATAGTATGGCTTATTTGAGAATGCAGATACTATTCTTGTACCTGCAATAGCACCTTCAGTGCCACCTACAGGTGTCTCTATCTTCCTCTTAGGTTGAGGGGCTACAGAAGCTGGGCTTATAGCTTGATGAAGATTACCTTCATTATCAAAGTAATCAGTTATGAACCAATTACTTCTTACTGAAGCCTCAGTAATATTTGAAGTAAGGATATTAGAGTTTATCAATCTGTTGTTGTATGCACCTTCATTTATTCTCCTTGTACTGACTTGCAGAGGAAGATTGAACCTAACAAGGTGTCCAAGTACCTCATTGTATATATCCTCAGGATTCTTAGGGGTGCCTAATGCACTTGTATCTCCCAAATCTTCAAGAGCAGTTGCATCAAAGTTTATACCTCCAATCTCTGCACTCTTGCTACTTGTAGAGAAATATACATCATACTTGTCCTCCTTAATTTGCTCCTTTCCATTAATGGTTACTTTCTCATAAGTACCATCTGGCTTTCTTACCTTCTTACTGATAACAATACCATCACCTGCCTTACTACTAAACCAAGTAACCATAATGTCCTGCATATACAAATCTTGTGCTAAGTCTTGCATAGCAGCAGATACATCATCCTGTGATGTAGCAGTTGATAACTTAGTAATGGCATTCTTTATATCCTCTCCAACAGGAGTAGAGTTCACACTACTATCATTCAGATTGAACTCTTCATTATTGAAGTGCTTAACTCTTACAGCAGCAGGAGAATACTTACCAGCTCCATTAGGTATAAGCAGATATAATCTACCTTCCTTTTGGCTCATATCCACTGGCTTGATAATAAGACTGTCACCAATCTTACTATTGGTAGTAAGTACACCATTCTTTATGATACCAAAGATAGGCTTTCTATCAGTTGAAGACACATTAGGTATCTCAGATAGACTTCTCTCAGTATTACCATAAGGAATCCTACCTACCATTACCTTAGATACCTTTGTAACAGGTGTGGCAATAAACTTACCAGTCTTATTCTGCCTGTTAGCATATTCACCTCTTATCTTCTCTTCAAGACCCTTCAGACCCTCATACCTTGAAACACTATAGTCAGATTCATCTAAACTACCTACTACTTGACCATTCCTTTTATCTATAATAAATATAGTATGGTCATTGAATGAAGGGTCAATCATAAAGCCAAGTTCATCACCTGCTTTTAAGTTACCTTCATTTAGGTATCTAAATGCTCCACTATCTCTTAGATAACCATAAATACCAGAGAAGTCTACACCTTTTTCTCTCTCACCTACTACAATATCAAATGGCCTGAAGTCTCCTTCCTTGCTTGCCTCTATATGTAGTTCAGGTATAGCAGGTCTATAGAATTGATTGGAAGTATCTCTACTTGGTCTTTGTGGAGTTTCTACCCTTTCATTGGCTTTCTTATTCTCCTCACTGACCATCTCAGCAGTTATATTACCTACAGGCAATTCTGTTGTAGGTAAATTCTCACTACTTGTTACAGTAGGAGTAGTGGATGTACCACTATCTCCTGTAGTAGTTCTATCATCACCTCTCACAGTTCCCTCTCTTTTTTCTACAGGCTTTTTATATTCAGGTGAGAATCTATCCTTAAATCTATTATCATTATTCACCTGAGACATAGCCTTCTGAAGCTCATATTGAGCTTCTTGGAATCTTGTTGCAGACAACTCAACATCCCCCTCAGAATCTTCATCAAAGGCATTCTCATTGTTGATATAGATTGAGTTAGGATTAGCAAGTTGCTCCAAATTCTCAGAGTTACTGAATTGGTCTTGAAGGAGTTTCATAGCATCTTGCTTAACTTGTGGTTCTGCATCTGACTCATTAAGAACTCTCCTCACTTCATTGTTATATTGTGAAGTTTCTCTGTAGTTCTTAGCCATTTCACTACCTCCATCCTCAAGTTCTTTTAGAACTCTATCCCTATTCTCTATATCATCTTGGGCATCTATTGTACTTCTAAACTCTTGCAAGTTCTGTGCAGCATTCAAAGATGCCTTCAAGTCATCAGACTTCTTCTTAGTCTCTTGTTGTGCAGCTTGCTCATCAGCTCTTGCATGGTCTTCTGCTTGCTTTTGAGGGTTATCAAGATACTCTTTCAGCTTTGCATTATATGTCTTTGAGGCATTGCCTAACTTGACAATATCATTCAACTTAGTTGTAATATCCTCTTTCTCATCTGCACTAAGTACAGTTTCATCTACCTCATTAATTTCCTTGATAAGACCATCTACAAACTTAGGATTAGTTGCTAATGTATGAGCCAGTACCTTATCATCCTGACCTCTAACCATATTAAGAGTGTTGATAGCACCTTCAATGGCTCTTACATTCTTATCTGCTTGTTTATATCTATCAGTTAAATCAGCATGAGATTGACCTTCAAAATCCCTAACTTGCTGATTGAATTTAAGAAGTGAGTCTAAGTTACCTATTACATTACCAATAGCTGATTTAACCTCTCCAGACATAGATGTTGCCCTTTCAGCCCAGTTGCCTATCTGAGACTTCATCCATGTCAATTCTTCAAGCTGGTCATCTGATAATTGCTGGCCTGTCTTGATGTCAAGGTCATCTTTTATCTTCAGATAATTGTTGATAGTATTGGTCATTTCATCATGGTTCTGCTGCAACTTCTCTATCATTTCCTGCTTGCCTTCTGGGGTAGCATACATAGGATTACCATTCTTATCAACAAATGGACCTACCTTAGAACCATCTTCAAGAGTAGTTGTAGTGTTCTCCACAATAGAGGCAAGGTTCTCATCTGATGTATCAAATGCTGCATCAATTAAGGTAGTAAGGTCTTCCATCTTGCCTGCATTATCAAACATGGCAATATCAGATACTAATTGAGCATGTTCTGCATTCTTAAAGTTGAACTCATCACCTTCCTCAGCAGCCCTGTTCATATCATTCTGATACTTATTATGTCTGATAAGACCTTGATAGTAGTTCTTAAATTCAGGAGAGTTTATCCTACTGTTCATGTAGTTAGCAATCTCATTCTCCCTTGCTATCTTCTCATTATAGTCTCTCCACTCATTTATGGCACCACCTTCAATAGTAATAGGAGATTGTAGTGAACCTGACTCACTTCTAACTCCTCTAAATCTTGGCATACCTAATGCACCTGTCAAAGAACCAATAAAGAACTCTTCCCATGCAGAGCCATCATTTACTGTCTCATTAATTCCCTCAGCAAATGATTTGGTCCAACTTAAAGTTTCTTGTGCAGCCTCTGGGTCAGTCTTTGACTTATAGAAGTTATTTACATCAGTAGAGTAATAATTACCTGATATTCTACTAGCCATACCTTGAGTAATTTCCTCAGTACCTTCAGATAATGCACCTTTTGTTATTGCAGCAGTAGCACCTAATCTTGTAGTACCAGCAGTATATTCCCCCTGCCTTACCTACTATATTAGTAGCCCTTCTTGCAGTCTTGAATCCATTAGCATATAACTTGCCAAACTGAATTATGTTAGATGCAGTAAGGATAGGTATATTCATAAGCAAGTCTGCATTACCCATCTTCAATCTGTCCTCACTTAGTTTGCCTAAAGCTGCATTATAAGACTCCTGTTCTTTCTTTATAGCATTCTGATATTCTATGTATGCAGGGTCTACCATTTGACCTTCTCTTGTTCTCACAAGAGTACCTTTAGTATCTTCATACCTATTCTGTATAGCTTGTGCCCTATCTCTATAAGTATCATCAAGCTGTGCTTTATGTAGCTCAAACCAATCCTTACTATTGTTAAGTGCTTCAATTCTACCCTCATTTACTGCTGAGATAGTAGCACCCACAGCAGAATTAACTATTGCTGGAGCCTTTGAAGACTTAGCAATAGCACCAATAAGTTGTGGTAACTTAGTTGCTTTCAATCCAGCAGCAGTAACACCACCACTATAGAAAGCACCTACTGTGAAACCTAAGTTCTTTATAAATTTATCACCTAAGAAGTTAGCAGTGAAGATATTTTCATACCAGGGCTGTTCTTGTTCTGCTCTTGTATAGTAGTTAGGCAATGCCTGCTCAGACCATTCATTAATAGACTGCATAGCTTTAGAGAAGTCATTATCCCAAAGGCCAGACCACCTATCTTCATCTATTGCAGTTTTTGCTCCAAATATTAAGCCTACAGTACCATCAAGAAAAGTAGTACCTGCAAGTATAGCACCCTTAGCAAGACCTGCTCCTATCTGTGCATACCAAGGTTGGTTTTCAGCTCTTATATCTCCTAATTCCTGAAACTGTGCCTCAGTTGCAGTAGGCTCATCAAACATACTTTCACCCCAAGGTGTAGCAGTTCCCTCTAAGGAGGATTGTACCATCTGCTCACCATGTGCCCTTGCATCATACAGTGAAGTAGGAGCAGTATTTGCTCCTACATTCATACTGAATGACTGAAATTCAGGACTAAGGTTAGTGTATGGCTTTTGATTTGCTCTTTGCAAATCTCTAAAAGTCATTGGACCACTCTTAGTAATATCTATATCCTTTACTTTAGTTCCTTTTGCCATATCTTAATATCCATAAGGATTAAACTCTTGTTCTTTTGTCTTATTCTGTACTCCTAATTGAGAGTGGAATAAGTAGGCTTGCTGTATAGAATTAGCATATTGCTGCTGAGCATAAGTAATCTCATCTGGAGTAGCCTGATGTACATTACCCCTTGCATCAGTATATTGACCTGTACTAACTACATGTTGCCATTGATTTGCAGCAGCCATTGCTCTATCTCTATTCTGCTCATTGGTTGTATTAATACCAGCAGGCATTCTGTATCTCCTTACATTACCCTTATCATCTTGTATCATCACAGTAGTACCATAAGGACTGAACCTTGTAGCAGTTACCTTGTACTTGTCACTCTTCAAGTCTTCCATAGTGATTTCCTCACCTGTATCCTTAAATTTCTTAGACTTGCTATCATAGTCTACTTCTTTCAGACTTAATCCTCTACCAGCAGTCATAATAGCATCCTTCATATCACCCTGCTGATTACCTGCAATAGGATAGTCATACTCAGTAACTCTTGTAGCATCATACCTTGAAGTTCTTCCTGCTGAAGAATTAACATACTTGCTCCATATATTACCAAGATTACCAGGCTGCCACTTACCCTTTGTTACCTTATAAGCACCTATGCTGTCCATAAAGACTCTGAATGCTGATGGTGTCTTCCCCTTATGAGTATCAGCAACTCTAATAGTAGTGCCTTCAGGAGTAGTCATAACTTTTCCTGCTATTGTACCTCTATTCTTTCTATTATACTCTTTCCACCCTTCATAAGTCATCCTCATCTGACCATGACTATCTTTATAAAAGTACTTGGAGTATTTCTTCATGTCCTCCTTATACTTCTTTTCGTCCTTACTCAACTCTCTATTACTATAGATATTCAGAGGATTGATAGCAAGATTATTCATCTGAGCCTGTTTCTGCTCTGCTGCTTGTCTTGCAGCAGCTCTCTTTTCTGCTCTCTTTTGCATAGCTTCTTGTTCAGCCATCTTAGCTCTCCAATTATCAAGAGTCTGATATTGAGTTTCACCAACTGCACTCCACAGACCTTGTTTAGCATAGTCAATAGCCCTTGCAATAGTAGCTTGGTCTCCCCAGTTTCTAACACCACTTGAATTAATGGCATCTTCAATAATTCTTGTAAGTTGAGGAGCAGCATTAGGATTATCCTGTATAGCCTGTAATACTGCTTTAGAACTAAAGCCTTTCTGCATCATAGTCTCATAGTATGAGTTGCCTAAGATACTTCTCCATTTCCTTGGCTTCTCCTGCATTTCTTTAGCTAATGCAGATGCAGCACTTGCAGCTTGTGCAGTAATTAGTTTACCTGAATATGCTTCATAAGCTAATTGAGGATTCCTTATATAGTCGTCAAGACTTGTAGTTGCAGCTCTCCTACTCAACATCAATGTTGGGTCTTGAAGGAGTGCTTGTTGTTGTTGCTCTGCTTGCTTCTGTCTTGTTGTATAGGCTTGTTCAATAGGAGTTATCTCCTTACTGTACCTTGCTCTCATATTGAGCATATCCCTTCTACTTGCAGCATTAAGTCCTTCTCTTGCCAACTGACCTGCTTGCTCTTCAAGGTCATTTGCATAAGTCTTGTACATCTTGTAAGCATAAGGGTCAGTCTGTTCATTAGCCATTTCCTCCCATACACTTGCCTTAGTAGCAAGCTCTCCATACTGGTTCTCCAACTCTTGATGAGCCTGAGTAGCCATCAAGGTTGGAGCCAGCATCTCTTGGTAAGAGAATGGCTTGAATTGTGAATTTATTACTAAACTATAATTAGCCATATTACTTCTTCTTAATAGTTAAATAACCACCCTTAGCTTTCTTTTTCTTCTTAGCTTTGTTGGCAGCATCCCTTACTTCTTTCTTCTCTGCTTCACTAAGACTTTCATACCCATTCTTATATGTAATATTACCCTTGCTATCAATAGAGTAGTATAGTGCAGGATTACTCATAATCATATTTCTACTGTACTCTTCTCTACCAATATCTCCAAGAGAATTAAAGAAGTTAGTAAGGTTAGCACTCATACTTGCACCTCTTCTTGCATCAACAGCATCCCTTACTGCCATAGCCTGTGCAACACCACTTAGCCTTGAACTTCTTGCCTTTAATGCAGCCTCTTGATTTGCCATTGCAGCCTTGAGTCCCATCTCAGCATTGGCTTGGTCAGTACCTCTATTAAAGGTTTCAACAGCTTGTCTTTGTGCCAAGTTATACTCTTCAGCCTGTCTTGCAAGGTCTCCTACTCTACCCTGAGCATTATAATCTGCTGCAAGCAAGGCTGCATTTCTTGAAGGACTTGTAGTATTCATAATAGCCCTTCTTGTAGCACCTGCCTGTGCATTGAGCTTATTTAGATAGAAGTCTCTATCAAAAGGTCTATATTGCAAATAATTGCCTATTGGAGTATATCCTATTGGGGTATAATTACCTGCTTGGCTAGCTGCTTCAAATATTGCATCTGCACTTGTATAGTCTGGCCTACTGAATAAGTTCTGACCTAATCCTATTGCAGCACCTACTACAGGAGCATATCTTAGGTCTGTAGCATCTAAATTGCTAAGCAATCTTGATACAGCACTCTTTTTCTTCTCAGGAACCTTAATTGGTTTTTTATTATAATCATCCAAAGAGCTGCCTACATTATATCCTGCTCTCTTAGCAGCAGCCCTTGCCATATATTTAGGCTCTTCTAACCATTCACCTGATGGTGTTATTCCTGAACCAAAATTCAATGGAATGGTGTCTGAGTCTTGATAACCAGTAAATACATACCTATTATTAATAGGGTCAAACATTGTATCCTCAGGAACACTGTCATCATCTATAATCAATAAATGATTAGGGTATTGACCAAGACCATCAAATAATGTACCCATTCTACCACCATGAGCATATTGTACTCCTTCTTGACCTTCTTGGGTCTGTTGTCTTACAGCCTCTTGGGCTTGCTGTAGTCTGGACATGGAACTTAGAAGTCCTCTCTTACTTATTGGGTCATTAGGTCTTTCCTTTGATTCATCACCTAACTTCTCTGCTATTGCAGCAAAAGAATGCCCATCATAAGACTTAGGGAGATTAAAACTTTCCAATAGACCACCATCAGCAAACAACCTATTACTGAATACATAGTCATTGAATATAACCTCACCTTGTTCTACAAGATTTGGGTTTCCCTCAGCATCCATTCCCATAGGTACACCCTCCATTGGATTCTCCTCATGGGTTCCACCATTACCTACAATAATTTGACCATTACTAAAGTCAGCACCATTAGTGTTGAGACTTCCCCCAAAGCTATGCCATTTAGCAGCATTCCTTGCAAAATTAGCCTTCTTTACCATAGCAGGAGAGTAGTCTTCTTTATTAGCCAGTACTTGTGAAGCAAATGATTGCACAGACTTTCCATGCTTTTTAGCTGATGCTGTGAAAGTTCCTCTCTTAGAGGGTTTAATATGTATTTTACCTCCTTTAGCAAAAGTATTCAACTCTGGTGATTCAAATGAGTTAGGTAATGAGGTTAGCCTGCCTTTATTTGCAGCATTGAGAGCCTCAATACCTAAGTTCTCCTTAGCCAATTCATAGCCTATTGCTCCATTTCCATATCCTCCCCATATACCAAGAGGACCACCAAAGGCAGCAAAACTTGCCATAGCATTAAGGTCAGACTGAGTATCTGCTGCTTCTGCTGCATTCTCATAAGAAGTCAGTGCCCTGCTTCTTGCAATAGCTTGTTGCTTCTTTAGTTCTCTATATTTTCTCTTAGCCTTATTGCTGAACCAACCATCCTTGCCAATATCTGACTTAGAGAAGTCTGCTCCAAAATCTTGATTAGCCCATTGGTTCATAACTGAATCAGCGCTGCTACTATCTACCATAACAGTATTTATAGCCTTGTTGCTTCCTTCAACTTCAGCAATCTTTTCTTTATTTAACTTGGAGCCAAACATCCTGTTTGTAAGACCTCCAATAATACCAGAACCAGCAGATATAATGCCTCCAAGTACAGGATTAACTGCACCTACTGCACCACCTATGGTACCACCAATATTACTGATTGCACTACCTGCACCTGATTCAAGTCCTCCACTAATAGCACCACCTGCAATACTACCTACTGCACTACCTATGCCACTTGCCAAGCCTCCTTTCAGCATACCAGCAACATTGCCTCCACTGAAAGTGCCTTTCAAGTCAAAAGGTTTAGTTCCACCTAAAGCATTCTTGAAATCACCACCCCAACTATAGTAATGAGGGTTGTATGTAAATGGTCTGTTAGACTTTCTTATAACTTTTCTTTTAGCCATATCATACTAATTTGTTTGCAAAGATAAACAAAATATTTGAATTATACAAGGATATTATCCAAAAAGTAAAGGGAAGATAAGCAATAAACTTACCTTCCCCATATTATTATTCAAAGTAATGCACAATCATATCATGCAATACAGTCTTATTTACATTCTCTTCCTCCATAGATAGCTTGATATATAACCAAGGATTTCTCATTCTGTCCCTACCATTTACTTTAGCTCTTGGTATATTAGCTCTCCAGATTCTAAACTTCTTCTTTAGGTCAGAAGGTCTTCCTAAGATGTTATTTAGAGTAGAAGTACCTTGTTGATACTCATTCCATACAGTTAAAGTATCAAATGTTGTATTAAGTAGATTACCATTCTTATCCCAGCTATCTGACCTAAACTCAAGGTTATTGAATATCTTGTCTACAGGCATATCTGGGTTAGCTATTACAGTAGTATAGAATGGTTTATACACTCCGAAGAACATATTATAGTCTCCTTCATTATGCAACCAAGGTTTGTACAATGTACCTGTACCTTCAACATTAAGAGCAATTCCTCTGTCTTCAAGGTTAGTAAAGTAAGGTGTCTTCTCATAACTATAGAATGAGCTGAACTGACCTAATGGCTCAGAGAATGCTAAACACTCATCTTTACTAATGAAGAATACATCACCATTAACCTTGTCATAGTAGGTAACAAATCCATCAAAGTCTACTGGGTTCCATATATCTATACTATCAGAAGCTCTATTAATCCAAGAGTGGAAACCTAATCTATCTGATAGATTATCCAACTGACCATTGAATAGGAATATGCCTTTTGTAATGTCATCTATAAAGTAAATACCTTTAGATGTTTCACACATAGACCATTTGTTAGTACATCCTATTCTATCAGAGATATATCTCTTACCATTAACCTTTCCACTGTTTGCAATCTCAATAGGAACTCCATCAGTAGAGGAAACCTGCATATTCTCATTATACAGAATCTGACTGATACCCCTGTCTTGGAAAGCAAGTATATTGTTATTGAACCTTCTTAGTGCCCTTACATTTCCCTTATCCCCATCAAGGTCAAGGGTAGATGCAAGAGTAATGTTAGTCCAAGTATCTATTAACTCTCCAGCAGTCTTAGTCTTAGTCCAAGTAATTGAATTATGGAAGTTATCCAAGTTCAACTTGTTTGGATTAATTGTCCTATAGTTAAAGAAATTATTAGGTTGAGAATATACATCATTCACCAAGTTAAAGTTCTTAGGAGTAATTGAGAAGTTACTTGTTTGGCCCCTATTTCTATCATACCTACCATCAATGTTCACTCTTGTTTCACACATGAATGATACAATATCAGTCACTGCATTCTGGTCTTCAAGAGTAAAAGGATAAGTCTTGATGTGGTCATATCTTTGGAAATAGGTATCACCTTCTTCCCACCTAATAGTAACACTGCTCTTGCCTCCATTGCTGGTATCTACAAGAGAAATAGGGTCTCCACAAGGTAGCCATACATTATTCTCAAAGGCTTCTTCTGTCTGACCCCCAAACCTATTCTGTACATTGTCATTATACAATTCTCCTAACCACAACCACCCATACTGTATGCCTCCCATCATTGAAACATCCCCAGTAATACCAGTTTTAATAACATCCTGAGAAATTGAATTAATGTTCTTGTTTTTATCCCAAAATAGATGCTGTTTAGAGGTAACATTGCCTCCTACATAATTGACATTCCAAATATCAGTTGTAGTAGGGTAGCCTACATTATAGTCCTGTATTGTTGGCAATATTCTTTGAGCACCTGATGTAGTATAATTCAGAGCTAATACAGCATGAGGAGTAGATTTGTACTTAATTCTAACAGGGTCAGTGCCTGTAATTTGGTCAGTAAATCTACTATCTATCTGCATGTAACCTCCACTAAACAACTTATGTGCATCTGTATCAGCATTCTGAACTCCAGAGGTCATAATAGGATAACCATCTTTTTTATCTCCAATTCTTGAGACTGTAAGCAGCTTATCTACATTACCATAGTAGTTTATATCTGACAATCCAGAGTTTTCTTGTGCAGGTAATCTAACAAGGGAGACTTCATTAGAATCAAATACTGCAATGCCTGATATGCCAGTTCTTGTAGAATTACCACTTACATAAGCATCCCATATCTTATCTGGATTCATGTATTGAGTCTTGTAAGAGAATCTCATATTAGAGATTTTCTTCTTGTCAAGCATGGCAGACCTATACCCATCAGTAGCAAACTTAGTGTTGTTAAGAGAACCATTTCTATGCCAAGGATATACAACAAACCCTGTAGTGTAGTGATGAGTATTGCCTGTACCTCCCCTATATGCAGTCACCTCATCAAACCAAAATGCTCCAGAAATTAATCCTCTCCAGCCAAAGTGTGAGTCACCATAGCTCTTAGTGAAGAATGGATAACCTGAATTAGTATAGAATCCATTCTCAGCACCAACAGGTTCTTTATAGAATCCAAGAGGAAGCTCAGAACTATCATAGAAGTTATTTACAGGAGTTGAAGTTTGAATATCTATATCTGATGCAAAGGCAGTGATAGGGACTATTCCCACTATCCTTAACTTTAATCCTGATGTATCTATGCTCCTTACTTCGTTATCAAACTCAATATCAGGTGAATGTAATGTAACAATGTTCTGGTCTATATAATAATTTTCTGCATATTGAGATACCCAACTTGCCACACTTGCATCATCCATTGAGTTATCCACATAAGGCTTTGAAGGTGGGTTCCAAATACATTGTATTTCAGCATTCCTCTCACTGTTGCTTGGAATAGGATAATTGTGTCTGAACTCAGCCCAAGCCCCTTTATTGACTGTATCCATATTATAGGTTGTTGTACCATCAGATAATACATTAGTCCTATTATTTGCCATAACCCCTGCTCTTGAATATACAGAAGGGCCAATACTATCAAACTCATTCCAATCTGCAATCCACTTGCCCTCACTGTCTTGGTGATAGTGATGTGCCTTATATTCATCAAACGGTGCATTAGGTCTTGTAAACCAAGATGACTGCGCAAATGGTGAATTACCAAATCTATCAGATACATTATACACAGTAGGGCAAAGGATACCTTGACATACAGCTTCTCTATCATTAATGGTAGGATATACTACAACAGGTCTCACTCTAACATATCCATTGGCAAGGAGCCTATTAATAATAGTAACATCATCTAATGTAAATTCAGCTACTGGTAATCCTATCTTATTATCACTATAAAAGGTAGTATCTATATGAACAGTATTCCTAACATCATTAATCCATATAGGTTCTGACCATTTACCTGTATAGTGCTGAGCTTGAATACCAAATCTGTAATACTCAAGATATTTGAATGTCTTAAACTGATAAGAGTTCATCTTGAGTTGGTTACTATAAGGATAATAACCCTTGGCTTTTGGAGAACTTATACTTTTATTAAAGGTAGAGAAGGTAATGCTCTTGCCCTTGAAGTAGCTTCTAATAGTAGAGTCAAGAGTTTTTCTCTTTGTCTTAATGTCTCCAAGGAATAGAGTATTATCCTTTTGAGCCATTGTGCCAAATACTACTTCTTCACCTCCTACATACAATAACTCAGTAGGGTCTACTGAATCTCCTGATGAGCCATTGTCAGTGTAAGTAACTTTAGCTATACTAAGAGTACCAGTCATATTACCATTATTAGCTAATTGCATCCTTGCCTTATTACCATTGGTAATAGTAATAGTGAATGATGTGCCTGCATCCCAAGTCAGATAGTCACCTCCAAAGTTTATACCATAATATTTATTAGTATTAAATGACCAAGACTTATAGTTTGGCCCTGAGTGAGAAGGCTCATATTGGTCAAGTGTCTTTTCAGCACCACTACCTGTCCTATACATAGTCATCTTATTAGCTGGGAGATTAATCTCATAGCTACTAAGCTTATAATTTGACCTTCCTGTGGGAGGAGCTAAATCTACAACTCTCCTAACATCTGGAGTTGCATTTATGCTTGTTCTATGTATTGAATATATTCTGATGTAGTCAAATCTCCTGTCTACATTAGTCACCTCTATATTAAAACTATTACTTACTTTATCCTCAGGACTTGCACCTCTGTTATTATATGAGATGTAGTAAAGTGGAGAAGTATAGAATATGTTACTTTCTTGACCATACTTATCAAAGTATGTGAAGGCATATTGTATTACTCCAGGAGCAAAACTGCCATTGGCTACAATATTTCTTTCAATAGCTACTTTCTCATTAAGACTAAGTGTTCTTACAAAGTTGAATGAATCAGTATCCCACTTGCTTACTACATCAGATGCAGCAGCTATGTTAATTACTCTTGGCTGGTTCAAACCATCAGTCCAATATACCTTTCTAATATCAGTATTCTCATAGAATGAGATAGTTTCTATAGGATGCTTATAATTAAATCCTAAGTCTCCCCTAAATAATATCTTTCCAGTTAATGCACCATTATTAAACCATAGCTTATAGATTCTATCTTCAGTATCCAAGCCCTCTGCACTTATATCAGTATGGAGAGAAGACTTATCTCCACATGTAAATATAATCAACTCATCATTAATTAAAGCCTGCCCAATAGGAATACCTTTGATGTAGTCCCCTACACCTGCTATACTTGACTTCTTATTGCCTTTCTCATTTATCAAACTAAGCAGAGTACTCTCATTAGTTGGCATTACTCTAACATTCTTATTTTCATAAGAATATCCAGAGTTAAATGCAGAAGCTGATAAGTCCCTCTGCATTCCCTTTGTCTTAAAAATAACTTGTTTCTGCATAGTTATTGTAGTTTAATATATTCCTTATTACCAAGAGATGAAAATCCATTATTAAATTCACTTGTTCTTTGTACAAGTGTATTCCACATTCTTGATATACTTTCCATTTCAGATTGTGAAGGGATAGTAAATTCACTCTGTAATTGTCCAGCCAGCCAAGCATACTGTTGCTGAGTATTCTGTAGTACAACAGGTGCAATCTTGCCCATATCAAACAGAATGGTAAATGCCTCTTTCTTTATATATGCCTCAAGTGCTTTCAGAAATACAGGATTATCAATAAGTAGTGGAAACCCATCCTTATCTACTGGGATTGCTTTATAGGACACTGATACATCTCCTGTCTTGAAGGATACATATAGTACTTGCCCTTGTGTTTTGAAAGATAACTCTTGTGGTATCTTGTAGCCAGCACTCTTATCATAATGCTCTCTTGGCATGAAATTATCTGTCATACTCCTAAGGCATACACCAGTCTTACACTCCTTAATCTGATTAATCTGAATACAATTACAGGGTAGCCTTCCCCTAAAATCCTCTATATGTATTGTTTCTTCTCTGTCTTCAAAAAGTTTAGGCATACCAAATATACCAATAAAGTCAATGGTATATTGTACAGCCTGCTCAAGAGTTACATCTTGAAGAAGAGGATGTCTTAATACTCTACTCAGAGCTTCTCTTATATTTATGTAGTTATATTCTTTTACCATAATTATATCTTGAAAGCATCTAATTTTCCTTCTTTTATTCTTTGTTTTAATCTCTTCTTCAGTTCTCTATTGACATTAAATTCATAGAAGACCTGATTATTATAGTCTGCTAATTGCTTATTATAGTAGACTTTAAAAATTTCTTTTTCCTCCACTTTAACAAGTGTTTTTTCCTTATAGGCTTCCTCATCTTCATACCACAATTTAAGAGTTTTATCCCAGTCTATAGGTAGGTTAGTCTTGACCTTTTCCCCATCAAGATTAATTCTTACATCATATTTCCTTAGCTCTATTCTGCCCATTCTATGTGGTAACTTAATATCATTACCATGTAGGAAACTATCAGCTAAGTAGTCATTGACTTTCCTTATAATGCTGTAGAACTCATGTTCTGTGAGACATCTTCCTATATTGAGCCATCTATTCTTTCTTATCCACTTATAGGCATCATATACACCATAGGAACCTCTAACCTTGTGAACCCTTGGCTCATTTACCTTTTTAATGGAGTTTAGGAAATCAATCAGCCCCTTACCCTTCTCTTCTTGACAAGACTCCATAACTCACTATTTAGATGCTACTTCTGACAATTCATCCTTTGCGTCATTGGTCTCATCCTTAGGTCTGTATTCAGCACCTAATAGCTCCTTGACTACAAGCTCAATCATTGGAGGCACTAATGCAGATTCCATAGGGAACTCTCTGTCTAATATATCACATGCTTTATCTTCCTTACATTGTAATTCTGAAGCAGCAACTGCATCTTCAAATATACCTGTCATTCTTGCCTTTTCAAGATACAAGTACTGTGGATTGAAAGACTTAAAGTATAGGTAATTATCTGGACCAATAGAAGCATAAATAATATTTTTCAGATACTTATTATATCCTACATATCTCATCCTTTCCCTACTTACATAGGTAATCTCTCCTTGATAATAATCAACTGGATATACCTTAGGATTGCCTACCTTCATTAGGAAAGGTATCTTCTCCTTACTTCTCAGATAAGAACCACCTTCACAAGGCTCACCTGATATAGCAGGTACCTCAATTAAATCCAAGCATATAGTCTGATAGTTACTCTCAGGTATCTGCTTCTTTATATCTGAATATTTTTGCTTTAAGAGGAATGTTCTATATTTCCCTAATAGGAATATTACATGTTCTTCAGTATATGAAGCATCATCAGAATAAAGTTTCAATTCATCAAGGCACA